>Ga0129333_10001831_pt1 | contig 19517 bp, 12 predicted proteins | sample CPB6_08_DNA_FD_94474 | JGI IMG/M metagenome (GOLD analysis project Ga0129333, IMG submission 94474) | Freshwater to marine salinity gradient microbial communities from Chesapeake Bay, USA - CPBay_Sum_0.6_0.8_DNA | ecosystem: Environmental > Aquatic > Marine > Coastal | place: USA: Chesapeake... | reverse complement strand
GTGTGGATAATAAAAAAATTCATGACGCTTTTGAACATCTTGTTCCAATTATGATGGACGCATCCAGTGCGGAAGAAGCAGTTCAAAAAGCATACAGCGTTTCTGCCAAAGGAGAGGTGGTATTGTTTAGTCCAGCTTGTGCAAGTTTCGATCTGTTTAAAAATTATGAAGATCGTGGTGATCAATTTAAAAAAGCGGTGAGAGAATTATAATCATGCAAACAACCGGAAGCGATATCAGAAAATATTCACTGGGAGAACTTTCCAGCAGGACCAGAGGCGATAAGGTTATCTGGACGTTGGTGGTTTTACTGACCATGATGAGTTTGCTCGCTGTGTACAGCAGCACGGGAACGTTGGCATATAAACTTTCGCGCAGTACCGAATCGTATTTATTCAAGCAAATCGCATTTATTACGGTTGGTGTAGCCCTTATCTATTTCCTGCATTTGGTTAATTACACCATGTATTCTAAGATCTCGCTGGTTCTGTTTGCGATTTCGATCCCATTGCTGATTTATACGCTCTTGTTCGGTACCAATTTGAATGATGCGAATCGATGGATCAAGTTGCCAATCATCAATTTGACTTTTCAGACTTCTGATCTTGCAAAGCTTGCGTTGTTCATGTATTTAAGTCGACAAATAAGTAAACGACAAGAAACAATCAAGGACTTGAAAACAGGATTTTTACCGGTCATTCTTCCTGTTGTCGTTATTTGTGCGCTGATTGCCCCAGCAAATCTTTCTACCGCATTGCTGACGGGAGCTACCAGTCTCATTCTTCTTTTTATAGGACGAGCGAGTTTAAAGCACCTTGGTGCAGTGGTGCTCTTTGCAGCAATTCCAATTTCAATGCTGGTGGGCATGGCAATGATGTTTTATAATAAGGCGGAAGGGAAATCCGATCCGCTTCCTGAATTGCTGACGAAAGGAAGGGTTGAGACCTGGATCAAGCGTGTACAGGGATTCATGTATGCAGATAAAGAAGAAGTATCGTATCAAGTTCAGCAGTCAAAAATTGCCATTGCTAAAGGAAGCTGGTTTGGATTGGGTCCGGGCAACAGCCAATCGCGAAACTTTCTTCCGCATCCTTATTCTGATTTCATTTATTCCATCATCATTGAAGAATATGGATTAGTTGGTGCAGGAATTATCTTATTGATTTATCTGCTTTTCTTATATCGGTGTATACGCATCGTAAAAAAATGTCCCTATGCCTTTGGTGCATTTCTGGCACTGGCATTGAGTTTTACGCTTGTTATTCAGGCCTTGGCCAATATGGCGGTCAATGTCAGCCTCTTCCCTGTTACGGGAGTCACTTTGCCTTTGGTCAGTATGGGAGGAAGTTCATTCTTATTTACGTGCGTGGCCATCGGCATCATATTAAGTGTTGCGCGCAATGTTGAAATACTAGAAGGCAAAGCAGAACCATTGTCCACTCCAAATCCAGATCAGGCATGAAGTTGAATAGGATCATCATAGCAGGTGGAGGAACAGGGGGACACATTTTCCCTGCGATTGCAGTGGCCAATGCACTGCGTTCGATCCTTCCTTCATTGGATGTATTGTTTGTGGGTGCGAAGGGGAAGATGGAAATGGAGAAAGTTCCGCAAGCCGGCTATCAAATTGAAGGGTTGGATATTGCGGGATTCAATCGAAGCGATCTCTGGAAGAATTGGAACTTACCGTTTAAGTTGATCAATAGCTTCCTGCAGGTACGACGCATCTTCAAAAGATTTCGTCCTGATGCTGCATTTGGGGTAGGAGGCTATTCAAGTTTTCCCGTTTTGCGTTATGCACAGCAACAAGGCATTCCCACGTATCTGCATGAAGCCAACTCATTTGCCGGTCGCTCCAATATGCTATTGGCAAAGAAAGCGACACTGGTGATGACGGGAACTCCTGGCATGGATAAGTTCTTTCCAATTGACAGATTAGTCTATACGGGTAATCCAATTCGAAATGAAATCATTGCAGCGGCTACAGAAAAATCGCAAGCGCTGGAACGGTTTGGATTGCAATCGGGAAAACCAACTCTTTTGGTAATGGGCGGAAGTCTGGGCGCTCGTAGTATCAATGCTGCGATGGTAAAAGGAGTAGAACGACTCATTGAAATAGGAGTGCAGGTGATCTGGCAAACTGGGAAAGGACATTTTCATCAATTGCCAGATACTATGAAGCACATGGATCATGTCTGGGTAAATGAATTCATTCAAAACATGAGCGATGCTTATGCAGCTGCAGATCTGGTTGTTTCACGTGCAGGCGCAATTGCACTCGCTGAAATTTGTGCATGCGGAAAGCCTTCAATTCTTGTTCCTTTTCCTCATGCGGCAGAAGATCACCAAACCGCCAATGCACGCGTACTGGTGGATGCAGGCGCTGCATGGATGATTGCTGATGCAGCTGCAGAAAAAGAATTAATCAATCGAGTGGAAGCATTGTTGCTGGATGTGCAGTTACGGGAGCAGTTCTCCAAAGCTGCTTTGCAATTGGCTCATCGGAATGCAGATCGTGTGATTGCTGAAACTATAATTAAAAGTATGGAGGACATGCATGCTTGATGCATTGAATATATCGAACATTCGCTCCGTCTTCTTCATCGGAATTGGTGGAATCGGCATGAGTGCGCTTGCACGTTATTTTCATTCTAAGGGCATGAAGGTTGGAGGATACGATCGTGCTTCAACAGAGCTTACCGAGGCGCTTCGGACGGAAGGTATATCGATTGTGTACGAGGACGATCCGTTGTTGGTGATGGACGATGCTGACTTAATCGTCTATACTCCTGCAATTCCAGCAACTAGTCGCATGCGTCAACATTACCTGACCCAAGGGAAACGTTTGTATAAGCGCAGTGAGGTGTTGGGAATGATTTCTGCTAGCACGTTCAATATATGCATTGCCGGGACTCACGGGAAAACGACTACCAGTTGTATGGTGGCGCATATCCTGCGCGATAGTGGTCATGGATGCAATGCTTTTTTGGGTGGAATTGCCAGCAACTATGGTACTAATTTTTGGAGCCACGAACGGTCAGTCGCAGTAATTGAAGCTGATGAATACGATAGAAGCTTTCTTACACTACATCCCGATATCATTTCCATTTCATCCATGGATCCAGATCACCTGGATATCTATGGAACTGCAGAAGAAATGGAACAGGCATTCATTCAATTCTCTGAGCGATTAAAAACCGATGGTTGGCTAATTACCCGAAAAGGTTTGAAGCGCGAAGGAGACTTTAATGCCGAACACCATCTGACCTATCATGCTGAAGACGCTTCTGCAACGGTTCATGCACGTCACCTGCGTGTTGAAGAAGGTGTATTCATATACGATGCAGTGGGTCCAGATTGGGAGATCAGCGATCTCCGATTGTCGATGGGAGGAATTCACAACGTGGAGAATAGCCTTGTGGCTATTACCGTTGCGCGACTCATAGGCATTCCAGACAACTTGATCAAGCAGGCAATCGCCTCATTCAAAGGTGTGAAGAGGAGGTTTGAGTACATCGTCCAAAATCAGCAAGGAACCTATATAGACGATTATGCGCATCATCCCGAGGAGCTGCGCGTTCTTATTCAAGGAGCCCGCACCATGTTTGGTGGTGAGGCCATCACCTTGGTGTTCCAGCCTCATCTTTATTCTAGGACACGCGATCTCGCCGATGATTTTGCAGAAGTCCTGGATGGAGCAGATCGGGTAATTCTTCTTCCCATATATCCCGCACGTGAACTCCCCATTGAAGGTGTCAGTAGTTCAACCATAGCCGATCGAATGAAAAATAAACCTGAACTGATGGATCAGGAAACATTATTGAAACAGCTTCAACACCAATTGCCTCACGTGCTGATCACAGCCGGAGCCGGCGATATTGATAAGTTGATTGAACCAATTAAAGAAACTTACCACCACCGCGCATGAAGATTAGAAAGCAGACCATATTAAAAATAATGAATGTGATTTTCTGGATCCTTATTGGATCGGGAGTCACCTTCCTGCTGGTAAGTGCTGTGAAAAAGGAAATGGCATCAACGTGTAAGGGCATAATTGTTCAGTTCAATGATCGTGCAACATACCGCATGCTTGACCAGCAAGAAGTATTGAATACGGTTTGGCCATTGGGCGCACATACGTATCCGATTGGTAAATCAACCGCATCAGTCGATATGCGTTCACTGGAAGAACAGCTGGAGCGCAATCCCTGGGTACGTCAAGCTGATTTTTATTTTGATCACAATGCGATGCTGCATGTCTCCATACAACAGCGAAAGCCAGTGGCACGCGTATTTACTCATCAAGGCAATTCATTTTTCTTGGATGATCAGTACATGCTGCTTCCTGTGAAATTGGGATCTCGTATATCGCTTCCGGTCTTCACTAATTTTTATGTAGACCCGGCAAAAGCTACCCAAGCGGATTCTATGCTGTTGGCACGCGTAGTATCACTGTCTCGCTTTATTCAATCCGATTCACTTTGGATGGCACAGATTGAAGAAGTAGCTATTCGCTCTGATCGTTCTCTTGAGGCAACGGTTCAAATGGGAGATCAGGTAGTGCAATTGGGTTACCGGAGGGATTGGGAAAAAATGTTTGGAAAGCTTCAAACCCTCTATCGACACATTGGACAAGAAGGCCATTGGTCGAAATACTCAACAATCGATCTGCAGTACAAGGATCAAATTGTATGCGTTCGAAATGCAAGCGCACGACTGGTTGCAGATTCCATACCATCAACCGATTCTACACACTTACAAAAAACAGTTCTTAATAACCCCAGTAAACAGTAAGCTATGACAAATGAACAACCCATCATTGTAGGCCTTGACATCGGCACCACAAAAATTGCGGCCATTGCCGGTAGAAAAAATGAATTTGGTAAACTGGAGATCCTTGGGTTTGGATTGGCCAACAGTACCGGTGTCCAACACGGGATGGTGTTGAACATCGACCAAACCATTAAAGCCATCGAAACGGCATTGAAAAACTGCTACGCATCCAATCCCGGATTGGAGATCAAAGATGTGTACGTAGGCATTGCAGGTCATCATATCAAAAGTCTGCAAACGCGTGGCGATATCGTTCGTCGATCAACTGAAGATGAAATCAAGCAATTTGAAATTGATCAATTAATCAACGACCAATACAAAACATATATCCCTGCAGGTGATCAAATCATCGATGTGATCCCTCAAGAATATACCGTTGATAATATTCAGAACATCACGGATCCAATCGGACATACTGGGGTAAAGATTGGAGCCAATTTTCATATTATCACTGGCGATCGCAATGCGATTCGTAATATCAACCGTTCAGTAGAAAAAGCAGGCTTGCATGTGAAAGACCTCATGCTCCAGCCTCTTGCTTCATCCGCAGCAGTGATGAGTGAACAGGATATCGAAGCAGGCATTGCCATCCTGGATATTGGTGGGGGAACAACGGATCTTGCAGTTTTCTACGAAGGAATACTCAAGCACACAGCAGTCATTCCGTTTGGCGGTGAGAACATCACCAATGATATAAAAATGGGATTGGGTGTACTGAAAACCCAAGCCGAATTAATGAAAGTGCAGTACGGATCTGCACTGGCCGATGTGGCACAGGCGAATGCGTTCATAAAGATTCCAGGATTAAGGGGACTCCCATCCAAAGAGATCAGTGTAAAAAATCTTGCTTCCATAATTCAGGCCCGCATGAGCGAGATACTTGCATTTGTTACGTTCCATCTCAAGCAAGTGGGATTGGATAATAAAATGCTCAATGGAGGCATCGTTCTAACTGGCGGTGGATCTCAGCTCAAGCATTTGATACAGTTAACTGAATATGCCACTGGGTTGAATGCACGCATTGGTTATCCAAACGAGCACCTCGCACCCAATCAGATAACAGAGCTCGAAAAACCAGCGTATGCAACGTGTATCGGTCTTATTCTAAAGGGATATAATATTCATGAAAACAATCAGAACCGACTCAATCCTCCTGCGAATAAGATGAAGACTCCAGAAACTGCCGAAGTAAATGAGTCCGATGACGCAACGGTTATTCGTCCTGTTTCCACCAAAGGCCGCAAAACACTGAGCGATTTCATGAACTCCATAAAAGATGGACTCATTGATCTCTTCAAAGAAGAAGGCGACAAGCAACTTTAAACATTATCCTCTAAACCCATAAACCAATAGAAATGTTACAATTCGATCTCCCAAAAGAACAATCATCCATCATCAAAGTCATCGGCGTTGGTGGCGGAGGCAGCAATGCAGTGAATTACATGCACAGCCTTGGAATTGGCGGTGTTGACTTCGTTGTATGCAATACCGATGCTCAGGCATTGGCCATTAGTAAAGTGCCCAACAAAGTACAGCTTGGTCCTTCACTTACGCAGGGACTAGGAGCTGGTGCCAATCCGGAAATCGGTCGACAGGCTACTGAAGAAAGCCTTGAAGAAATCCGTCGCATTTTGGAAGTCAATACCAAAATGGCTTTTGTTACTGCCGGAATGGGTGGCGGTACAGGAACCGGCGGAGCTCCAATTATTTCTAAAATCTGTAAGGAGATGGGAATCCTTACGGTCGGAATTGTAACAACTCCATTTTCATACGAAGGAAAAAAGAGAGCCCTTCATGCCGATCAAGGCATCAACCAACTGCGTGATCAAGTAGACACGTTACTGGTCATCAGCAACGATAAACTGCGGCATCAGTTTGGTAACCTCACCATGAGTGCTGCACTATCTACTGCCGATAATGTACTGGCCACTGCTGCAAAGTGCATCACGGATGTCATCAATACAACGGGACAGATCAACGTCGATTTTGCCGATGTATGTACTGTAATGCGCAATGGTGGTGTAGCCATCCTGGGAAGCGCACGGGCATCGGGTGAGAATAGAGCGCAATCCGCTATCGAAAAAGCGCTCAATTCTCCATTATTGAATGACAGCGATATCAAAGGAGCAAAGTGGATTCTTATCAATATCAATTCCAGTACCGGTTCTTATGAGTTCACCATGGATGAAGTTGAAACCATCCAAGAATTCTTGCTTTCACAGGCAGGAGCAGACGCCGACGTAATTCTGGGATTGGGGTACGACGACTCGCTGGGTGAGGACATCAACATCACTATTATTGCGACTGGATTTGAGCAAAAATCAGTGTCTGGAACAACTGAATCAATTACTCGTGAAGTTGCAAAAGATGAAAAGGTGCTCTACACGCTCGACACTGCTCCTTCTCCAGCTCCCACACCCATACAACTCGTACAGCCCGAACAACCAGTACAAGAGGTTCAGGTAGAACAGCCGATTATTGAAGAGCCTGTTATTGAGTTGCAGCAAGAGCAACCCTCCCTGGAGTTGAAAATAGAAGAGCCTGTCATTGAATTGGAGATTGAACAACATCGAGTAGAGTTGCAGATCGAAGAAGCAGCACCGGTAATCAGTTTTGAAATTCCAGTTGCGGAAGTGCAGTCAATTGAATCAGTTGAAATGCCAACAGTTCCGCCTGTTATCGGAGGCTTTTTAGTGAAACCGACTCAGATCTATGCAGAAGAAGTACCACAGCAAGAATCCGCTCGTGCTGTTCCAGTTAGCGAACCTGTTCAGGAATTGCCAGAGCCTGCAACTCAAGAGTTGAATTTGGTTCAACCGGAAGTGAATCTTGAGTTTCAAGAGACAAGCGAAGAAACCTTTGAGTTGGTCTACCACGATGCCCCTGCTGTTGAAGAACCGGTGATTCAAATCGCAACTCCTGTCGAAACAATAGAAGAGGTTGCTGAAGTCCAGATCGATGAAGCTGAAGCCCAGCGGGCAAGGGCAGCAGAACGCCTTTACAAATTGCGTAACCTTTCATTCAATTTTAATTCCGCAGATCCCGGAAATGAATACGATAGTGTACCTGCCTACGTCAGGCAAAACCTCCAGGTCCATAACACCACACTGGCTTCTGTAGAAAAATTCTATAGCAGTTATGCTGTGAATAAAGATGAAAACAACATCACACAAATCAGTACCATCAACACATTCCTGGAAGGGAAAAAGCCCGACTGATGAAAAACCAGCGTAATACCGTACCAGCCCCGGAGATCCGCCGGGGCTTTTTTTACGCCTTTCGTATGTGTGAATCATATTAATTTTGCACAAAATCGATCCAATGCCCACAGTAATGATCACCGGCGGTACAGGTATGATAGGAACTTCATTGAGCAGGTTATTGCTGCAACAAGGATATGATGTGATTATTCTTTCCCGTAATCCAATTGAAACTGCTACTTCCTATAAGACAACTTCCCAACAGAACAGTTTTCGTCCAAGTGGTAAAATATTCTATGCAAAATGGGATATGGATCGAATGACCATTGATCAGCAAGCACTTTCCTCTGCTGATTATATCGTCCACCTCGCCGGTGAAGGAGTTGCAAAAAAACGATGGACACGCAAGCGCAAGCAAGAAATTCGTGAAAGTCGCACGCGATCAAGTGAATTATTGTATCAATGCCTTTCTTCACAACCGAATAAAGTAAAATCCGTCATCAGCGCATCTGCGATAGGGTGGTATGGTCCGGATAGGGGAACTCCTTTTGTGGAGACAGATCCCTCATCGCATGATTTTTTAGGAGAAACCTGTAAAGCATGGGAAGAAAGTATCGATAAAGTGGGAACGTTAGGTAAGCGATTGGTTAAGTTACGGCTGGGTATCGCATTGAGCAATGAAGGCGGCGCATTGGTTGAATTCAAACGTCCAGCACGTTTGGGAGTTGCCGCTGTACTGGGAAGTGGAAATCAGATGGTCAGCTGGGTGCACATTGATGATTTATGTCGCGCTTTCATACACGCCATCGAAACACCGGAAATGAATGGAGTATTTAATTTAGTTGCTCCGCAACCCGTGACCAATCGCGAGTTGGTAATTGGGGTAGCACGATCCATGAATGGAAGCTATTATTTGCCGATTCCTGTTCCTTCGTTTGCCCTGAAACTGCTCCTGGGAGAAATGAGCGTTGAAGTTTTAAAAAGTGCAACAGTCGATTGTGCTAAGCTCCAGCAGAGTGGATTTACCTTCATATATCCTTCGATTCATTCAGCCCTTCGCCATCTGATTGGTTGAATCAGTTGCCCTTTTTTGTGCTGGAGAGCCTGCTTCCATTTTTATCTACCACCAGCGTATAACGCTGTCCGATTGCAATTGGAAAATTAGTTTTGTCATGACTAATTGGGAAATTGAAGCAAATTGGAAAACGAAACTCTTTTACAGATTCAGCAAGGACCTCGTCGGAATTTTTCCCAAAAGGTCGCTCGGTGTCTTTTGATTCTGTGAATCCTCCTAAAATCAAGCCTTTAAGTCCCTTGAACATTCCTGCCCTTTTCAGTTGGAGCATCATCCTGTCAATGTTATAGAGTTGCTCGCCTACGTCTTCAAGAAAAAGAATCTTCCCTTTTGTTTTAAAGCATGCGTTGGTTCCGATGGAATGTGCAATCAGGCTCAGGTTTCCGCCTACCACTGGAGCTGATGCTGTACCCAATTGATTGAAAGCATGACGCGGACCTCTGCACGCGGTTGCTTCTCCTTCCAAAACTGCTTGTAATGCACGTACATCTGATGGGTTTCCAAAGTTGGGATCAAATGCACGGGCCATAGGACCATGAATGCTTGATATACCTAAGTTGCGACTCATGTATCCGTGGAAGATGGTGATATCACTGAATCCAATGATCCATTTCGGGTGTTGTTTGAACCCTCTCCAATCTATTTGATCCAGAATTCGCGTGCTCCCATATCCTCCTCGAGCGCACAATACGGCATCTACTTTTGGGTCGTCCAGAAACTGCTGAAGATCGAGGAGGCGTTGTTTGTCCGTACCAGAGAAATACGTAGTTGATTTTCCACCAACGGTACTTCCGAGTATAACGCGGTATCCCCAGGACGTTAATTCATGTACACACGCCTTCGTTTTTTCTCTTGCCATGTACCCGGCAGGACAGACCAAGGCTACTGTAGCACCCGGCGCAAGAAAGGGAGGATGTTTCATTCCATAAAATTAATCGCTTCATGTTGAAAATGAAGAAAATCCATTACCTGTAATTGGCTATTTTTGCGGCTGAATCAATCATGGCAACTGCTCCTAAACGATACCTGGTCACCTCTGCACTGCCGTATGCAAACGGACTGAAGCACATCGGTCATTTAGCCGGTGCGTATATTCCAGCTGACATTTATGTGCGTTACCTCCGTGCGCAGAAACGTGACGTAGTTTTTGTTTGCGGAAGCGATGAGCACGGTACGGCCATCCCCATTCAGGCAATGAAAGAGGGTACCACGCCCCAAGCCATCATCGATAAATACCATCAAGCGATGAAAGAGGATTTCAATGACCTCCACATCAGCTTTGATATCTATCACCGCACTTCTGATCCTTTGCATCATGAAACTTCACGGGAGTTTTTTACTTACCTGAATGATCGGGGAGAACTTGAGACAAAAGAGACAGAGCAGTTCTATGATGAAAGCAGTCAAACTTTTTTAGCTGATCGATACATCAAGGGGACTTGTCCCCATTGCAAAAGTGATCGTGCATTTGGAGATCAATGCGAAACCTGTGGCACCGCATTGAGTCCCGATGAACTCATCAACCCTGTAAGTACGATCAGTGGATCGGCTCCCATCAAGAAGAAAACTACCCATTGGTATTTACCTCTTGCCAAACATGAAGCGTTTCTGAGGGATTGGATCCTGGAAGAACACAAACAAGATTGGAGACCAACCGTTGTGGGACAGTGCAAAAGTTGGATTGAAGGGGGACTGCAATCCCGTGCCGTTACGCGCGACCTGGATTGGGGAGTGAAAGTCCCGTTGCAAGAAGCAGATGGTAAAGTGTTATATGTCTGGTTTGATGCACCTATTGGATATATCTCAGCTACGCGTCAATGGGCAAAAGATACTGGGAATGACTGGAAACCTTACTGGTATGATACCGACACCCAGTTGGTTCATTTTATTGGCAAGGACAACATTGTTTTTCATTGTATCATTTTTCCGGTGATGCTTAAGCTTCACGGAAATGTATTGCCGGTCAATGTTCCAGCCAATGAGTTTTTGAATTTGGAAGGCGATAAAATGAGTACCAGTCGCAACTGGAAACTCGACATGCGCGATTTCATTACTGATTTTGTAAAAAAAGAAAACGGGGGTGATCAGTGTGTGGACATGTTGCGGTATTATTTGACGCAAATCGCACCCGAATCGAAAGACAGTGAGTTCACTTGGAAAGGTTTTCAAGACGCCGTCAACAATGAGTTGGTTTCGATTTTTGGGAACTACGTCAATCGAACATTTGTATTGATGCACAAATTGTGTCAGGGGAAAGTCCCCAAGTTTCATGCTGCCAAGTCAGACGCACTGGACGCGCAGTTGGAAAAAGATATCCAGGCGACTAGGGAAAAGATTTCCGCTTGCTTGGAACAATACTCTTTTCGAGAGGGACTTTTCGAGGTGATTGATCTTGCGCGTAAAGGTAACAAGTACATGCAGGAAAAAGAACCCTGGATAGTTGCAAAAAGTCTAACGGAGCATCCTGAAAAACAAGAGCTGATTGATAATTGTCTACATCATTGTCTTCAACTGACTGCCAACCTTGCAATTTTAATACAGCCCTTTTTGCCATCTACTTCCCGGAAAATGTGCCACATGATGAAAGTGGTAGATAAAATGTTGGATTGGGAAAATGCAGGTAGTATGAAATTGCTGAGTGTTGGATATAGTTTGCGTGAACCACAATTGCTTTTTAGAAAAATTGAAGATGTTGAAATTGCTGATCAGATAACAAAACTTAAATATGCATCCATGAACGATGCTTCAACTCCACAACCAACAGCTGAACCAGCTCATGCACCCCTGAAGCCTGAGATTGTCATTGATGATTTTTCAAAAATTGATCTTCGGACGGGCATTGTCCTTTCAGCTCAAAAAGTACCCAAGGCCGATAAATTACTTCAATTGGAAGTGGACCTGGGATTTGAAAAACGCACCATACTTTCAGGAATCGCCCTTCATTTTCAGCCGGAAGAGGTAGTCGGCAAGCAGGTGGTTGTGGTTGCTAATCTGGCTCCACGAAAAATGCGGGGAATTGATAGCCAGGGTATGATACTTATGGCAGAAGATGCCTCTGGAAAGCTGCATTTTGTGCAGCCATCATCACCCATCAACGGGGGGAGTACGGTTTCTTGATTTCTCGGGTAGCTTCATTAACTTACGGATCTCAACAAACTGCGCCATATGAAACCTCAAATCAGGAAAGTTGCCGTTTTGGGTAGTGGAGTCATGGGTTCTCGAATTGCCTGTCACTTTGCCGGAATTGGAATACCCGTTTTATTGCTGGATATCGCTTCTCCCGATGCAAAAGATGCAAGTAGCACTGAAAAAAATAAATTGGTCAATACCGCGTTACAAAATGCGATAAAGTCCAATCCATCCCCTGTATACACTAAGGATGTTGTAAAGAAAATTACCACGGGTAATTTTGACGAAGATCTTGCAAAAATCAGTTCTTGTGATTGGATTGTTGAAGTAGTGGTAGAGCGGTTGGATATCAAACAGCAACTTTTTGAAAAAGTAGAGTTGCATCGAAAACCTGGTACACTCATTACATCCAATACTTCTGGCATTCCAATTCACATGATGGCAGCTGGGAGATCAGAGGATTTTCAACGACATTTTTGTGGAGCACACTTTTTCAATCCTCCAAGGTACTTGAGGTTGTTGGAGATTATTCCGACTGCCAAAACGGAGCAGTGGGTAGTGGACTTCCTCATGCAGTATGGCGATCTCTATTTGGGAAAGACAACGGTATTGTGTAAAGACACACCTGGCTTTATTGCCAATCGGATTGGAATATTTGGGATCATGTCGTTATTGGGGACGATGGAAAAAATGGAGATGACTGTTGATGAAATCGATGCATTGACCGGTCCTATTATTGGTCGACCAAAATCTGCAACCTTCCGAACAGCCGATGTGGTGGGAATTGATACCATGATTCATGTGGCCAAAGGACTATACGATAATTGTCCCAACGACGAAGCTCGAGAGCAATTCAAAATACCTGCATGGCTACAAAAAATTGGAGAAAACAAATGGCTCGGAGATAAAACTGGACAAGGTTTTTTCAAAAAGACGAAAAACGCAGCAGGTGAAAAAGAAATTCTTACCCTGGATCTCAAAACAATGGAATACGGTCCACGTAAGAAACCCAAGTATGCCGCACTTGATGCAGCTAAGCCCATAGACGATTTGAGTACACGTCTGAAAATGCTCATGGCTTCACCCGATAAGGCTGGAGACTTTTATCGGCATTTTCATTATAACCTCTTTGCCTATATCTCTAATCGGGTTCCTGAAATTTCCAATCATCTTTTCAGTATTGATGATGCGATGATGGCTGGATTTGGTTGGGAAATCGGAGCATTTGAATCGTGGGATTTGTTTGGTGTTGAAAAATGCTTGACCGAAATGAAAAAGGCAGGATATGCCGTTGCTCCATGGGTGGACGAGATGCTTGAAAAAGGCCACACAACCTTTTTTACTGTCAAAGACGGGAAACGCTTTGCCTATTCTCCGATCTCGAAAGAATTGGAATCGGTTTATGCAAAAGGGCAAGAACATGCTTTCATCGTTATGAAGAATTTTTCCGGTCAAACTGTTTGGAAAAATAGTGCCTGTAGGACCTATCACTTGGGTGATGATGTACTTGGCCTCGAGTGGTACACCAAAATGGGCAGCATTGGGGGAGAAGTCTTGGAAGGTATTCAAAAAAGCATTGGTTTGGCGGAGGAAAAGTACAAGGGTGTGGTTATTGCCAATGAAGGAAATAATTTTTCTGCAGGCGCAAACGTAGGTATGATTTTCATGCTTGCCATTGAACAGGAATACGATGAAATGGACATGGCAGTCCGCATGTTTCAGAATACCATGATGCGCGCACGTTATTCTTCTGTACCCGTTGTTGTAGCGCCGCATGCACTCACGCTTGGAGGTGCATGTGAGTTGAGTTTGCATGTGGATAAGGTATGTGCAGCGGCGGAGACGTATATCGGATTGGTTGAACTTGGAATTGGTGTGATACCTGGAGGTGGCGGAACAAAAGAATTTGTGTTGCGGGCAGCAGATGAAATGCACGAAGATGAACCGGAAACCATTACGCTGAAAAATCGATTCATAGCTATCGCTACAGCTAAAGTAGCTACATCGGCACACGAGGCTTACGGTCTGGGCATTTTACGAAAGGGTCGTGATGAAGTAGTAATGAATATGTCCAGGCGCATCAGCGAAGGAAAGCGTTCAGTTATAGAGTTGTACGACAGTGGATATGTAATGCCACAACAACGTTCCGATATCAAGGTGCTAGGTCGGACTGGACTCGGCGCTCTCTATGCGGGCATACATGTGATGAAAGAGGGCGGATATGCAACTGAACACGATGCCTTGGTAGCCAAGAAATTGGCCTATGTGATGTGTGGAGGTGATTTAAGCGAACCGACCTTGGTATCTGAGCAGTACTTGTTGGATCTGGAGCGTGAAGCTTTTCTTAGTTTATGCGGTGAGAAAAAAACACTGGAGCGCATTCAATCTGTATTGAAAAGCGGCCGACCCATTCGTAATTGATCATTCAACTTTCTTTTTCAATAAATATGTACATCATGAAAAGACTATTCCTTTTTTTAGTTGCTGTGTTCTTATTTCTTTCATCTTGGTCGCAAAAGAAAAAGCCAACGGAGGTCAAACAGGTTTCCAATCAGGCGGCATTCGATGCCTCACTTCTTCAGCATGCAAAATACCGCTTATTGGGCCCATTCCGTGGAGGTAGAAGTGGTGCAGTAGCAGGTACGTATAAATCCCGCAACACGTTTTACTTTGGTGCTACCGGCGGCGGAGTTTGGAAAACTACCGATGGAGGCAGTAACTGGAAAAATGTTTCAGATAAATTCTTTGGAAGTACCATTGGTGCAGTTGAAGTAGCGCCATCCAATGATAATATTATATATGTAGGAGAAGGAGAAAATACGATGAGGGGAAATGTTTCTGAGGGACTCGGAGGCATGTGGAAAAGTGATGATGCGGGTAAGACTTGGAAAAATCTGGGTTTAAAAGATGGTAGGCACATTACCAATATTGTCATTCATCCAACTGATCCCAATACGCTTTGGGTTGGAGTGATGGGGCATCTGTTTGGTCCCAATTCCGAGCGCGGTATTTTTAAATCCACCGACGGAGGTAAAAACTGGAAACGTGTCTTGTATGTAAATGAGCAAACCGGATGCAGCGACTTGGTAATGGAACCAGGCAATCCTTCAACCCTGTATGCAGGAACTTGGCGGGTGATTCGTACTCCGTACAGTTTAGAAAGCGGGGGAGAAGGTAGTGGATTATGGAAAAGTACAGACGGAGGCGAAACATGGAGCAATATCAGTTCAATGAAGGGATTGCCTAAAGGAACCTGGGGCATCGTGGGTGTGGCTGTTGCTCCATCCAATACAGAAAAAATTTATGCCATCATTGAAAATGAAAAAGGTGGATTGTATATGAGTGCCGATGGTGGTCAAACGTGGAGTCTCCAGAGCAGCGACAACAATATTCGTCAGCGAGCTTGGTACTATACCAAAGTTTTTGTTGATCCAAAAAATGAAAACCTTGTTTATTGTCCCAATGTTAATTTCATGAAAAGTCGCGATGGCGGTAAAACATTTCAATCGGTCCGTACTCCCCACGGTGATCACCATGATTTGTGGATTGATCCTGAAGACGGAAAACGGATGGTGGTGGCCGATGATGGCGGTGCACAAGTTTCCTTTGATGAAGGAAACAATTGGAGCACTTATATGAACCAGCCAACTTCACAGTTGTATAGAGTGAGTACCGATAATTCATTTCCCTATCGGGTGCTGGCTGCTCAACAGGATAATTCTACCCTCAGAATAAAATCTGCGACCTATGGTGCGTATATCACCGATCAGGATTGGGATGTTACAGCAGGTTCAGAAAGTGGATATGTGGTTGCAGATCCAACAAATCCGGATATTGTTTACGGTGGAAATTATGGGGGGTATCTATCTCGACTCGACCACCGCACCGGTGAGAACAGGGCCATCACGGTGTGGCCGGATAATCCAATGGGAGCAGGAGCGGATGTATTGAAGTACCGCTTTCAATGGAACTTCCCTATATTTTTCTCTCCGCATAATCCAAAGCGACTCTATGCTGCAGGTAATGCATTGTTTGTAACTGAAAATGAAGGGGCGAGTTGGCGACAAATTTCTCCTGATCTTACTACCAATGATAAATCCAAGCAACTTTCCAGTGGCGGTCCCATTACCAAAGACAATACTTCTGTAGAGTATTACTGCACCATCTTCACTGCAACTGAAAGTCCTTTAGAAAAAGATTTACTCTGGGCTGGAACAGACGACGGCTTGATGCACATGAGCAAGGATGGAGGAGCAAGCTGGAGCAACGTCACACCTAAAGATGCTCCTCAGTGGATGATGTGGAATGCCATTGATGTGGATCCGTTCAAAAAAGGAGCCGCATACATTACTGGTACACGCTACAAGTTGGATGACTTCACGCCCTACATCTATAAAACGGAAGATTATGGTCAAACTTGGAAGCTGATCACCAACGGAATTCCGACCATGCATTTTACTCGAGTAGCTCGCGCTGATCATAAACGCCCTGGGCTGCTGTATGCCGGAACTGAATATGGTATGTATATCTCTTATGATGATGGAGCCAACTGGCAATCTTTTCAATTGAATTTACCCGTAGTTCCAATAACCGATCTCACCATTAAGAATAACGACTTGGTAGTGGCTACTCAAGGACGTGCTTTATGGATCCTTGATGATCTATCAACTATTCAGCAATTGGATCCTTCTATAAAAACTAAGTCGCTTCATGCCTATACGGCACAAGCTGCATACCGAATACCTCCTGTCATGATGAGGTGGGGAATGATGGCAGGTACTCCTGCAAATGCAGCTCAAAATCCACCCAAAGGTGCAGTCTTGAATTTTTATGCATCCAATGTGAGTGATTCCAGTACAGCATCGGTAGCCATCTTTGATAGAAATAAAAAACTCATTCAACGATACACCTCAGAAGATAAAACTAAGCCCATTAAATTGGCTAAAGGAGTGAATCAGTATGTATGGGACATGCAATATCCAGGTGCAGAGCGCATCGACGACCTGATTCTATGGAATGGAGTTCCAGGCAGCATAACTGCGATACCCGGAAACTATACTGCAGTGATCCGTGTTGATAAAGATTCAGTTGAAGTGCCTTTTTCGCTCTTGGCAGATCCCAACTATTCCTGTTCTCAACAGGATTATGAAGCACAGTTATCTTTCCTGGTTCAGGTGCAGGATAAATTCAATGCCACCATGAAAGCCATAAAAGATATACGAAGTGTTAGAAGTCAACTCAAGGATTTTGTTTCCAAGCAGGGTAAAGATTGTCCAAAAGAGGTCAAGAGCATGTCGGATAGTTTAAGCAAAGAACTCACTGCGATTGAAGAAAAATTACATCAGACAAAAGCTAAGAGCGGACAAGATGTGCTTAATTATCCAATCCGTTTGGATGATAAATTAGGTGGAGTGTTTGATATGGCCAACAGCGGGAACATGGCTCCTAGTAAACAAGCAAAGGATGTGTTTGCTGAGCTATCGACACAAGTTGATGCTGAATTAGCCAAACTCAATGCTGTACTGGATGCTGGATTAAAGTCTTTCAATAAATTAATCCGTGAAAAGGAATTACCCGCAGTGGTAGTGAAATAGCAGCTATTAATTCTCGCTTTTCGCAACTGGCCGCACGCCTGTGTTTCCTCCTCCAGTGAGGGTCATATCGTGCGGCTTGTTTTTTTCCCATGCTCCGCGTGTAAAGTCAGGAACGTCAATGCTTTTGGATCGATTGCCAACGGATTGACCACTCAACGGAAACACAGCACTCCATGAAGCGGCGTCGTACACATCTTGATCCAGGGGTAATCCATTGCGCAAGCAATCAATCAATCGCCAATCCATTATAAAGTCCATGCCACCATGCCCGCCAACATTCTTAGCAATCTCTCCTATGTGTTTTACAATTGGAGGGGTATACTGCTCTTTCAATTTATTCAATTCTTCTTGCTTCATCCAACCGTGTCCCATGGCAATGCGTTCGGGTCCAGGCCATTTTTGTGCAATTCCTTTGGTGCCACTGACTAAATGAATCCGGGAATAAGGACGTATGGTAGATACGTCGTGTTGCACCATCAGTGATTTACCCAAGTTCGTTCTGATGAGCGTTGTATTCATGTTTCCCCTGTACTTCTTTCCTTTGTACTCATTGAAGAACGCATCTTTAGCAGCCATCTCATCGGCTAGGCGACCGAGTGTGAAGTCGTTTGTACTCATGCTGACCAGATGATCAAATTTATCTCCACGGTTGATGTTCATGCATTGAGCGATTGGTCCAAGGCCATGGGTAGGATAAAGACTGCCATTATTTTGGATGTTCTCTTTCAAGCGCCACATTTCTGCATAGGCATTTTTATTGAAAAGGTAATCGCGACTCAAATCGTGAATGTATGCGCCCTCTGCATGTACAATCTCTCCAAAAAGTCCATTCCTAATCATGTTCAGTGTGAGTAGTTCAAAGAAATCATAACAACAATTTTCCAACATCATCATGTGCTTCTTTGTCTTCTCAGAAGTTTCAACAAGCTCCCAGCATTCATCGATTGTTTTGGCTGCTGGAACTTCCGATGCAGCGTGTTTGCCGTTCTTCATGGCGTATACAGCTATTGGAGTATGTAAATGCCAGGGTGTGGTGATGTATACTAAGTCAATTTCATTGGATTCGCAAAGTGCTTTCCATCCTTCTTCTCCAGAATAGGCTTTCGCTTTTGGAAGGTTTTTTTTGAGTAATATGGATTGAGACTTTTCAACGCGGTCTGGAAATTTATCGCATAACGCCTTTATTTCAACTCCTTCGATGTAGCTCAAACGATCCACTGCGCCGGGCCCCCTCATTCCCAATCCCACAATTCCTACACGGACAACGGGAAGTTTAGGTGCAGCATAACCGCACATATTGAATTCAGCTGGAGAAGGAATGTGTTGGATGGTTTCTGCTACAGAAGGAACTACCGAGGCCAGTGCTCCTGAACCCAAAGCTACGTTGCGAATGAACGATCTCCTGTTGGTTGACATGGTGATTGTTTTAAGTAGAATGAAATTAATGAATTTGGGCTACCCGATCACAAGTTGAACCAATAATTCATTTTAAAAACCAGAGCACGGTTTTTATTCTTCATGAATGGATCGGTAAAATAATTATCGCTGTACACCAAAAAGATGTCGCTCATGGGTTTATATCGCCATTGCAAGCGACTATTGATATTGAAATTATTACGCTGATTATTGTATTGCAGGAAAGTGGTCCAAAACAGATTATTACTGAAATTGATCTCTATTCGAGGT
>Ga0129333_10001830_pt1 | contig 19519 bp, 42 predicted proteins | sample CPB6_08_DNA_FD_94474 | JGI IMG/M metagenome (GOLD analysis project Ga0129333, IMG submission 94474) | Freshwater to marine salinity gradient microbial communities from Chesapeake Bay, USA - CPBay_Sum_0.6_0.8_DNA | ecosystem: Environmental > Aquatic > Marine > Coastal | place: USA: Chesapeake... | reverse complement strand
TGTTCCAATAGGTCTTTGATTTCGTTCTTGGACTTTTCTTTCGACCTTTGTCTGTTTACCAACTCAACTTGATATAAATGATAACCAACCTCATCAACCTTTCTTAGTTTATTAAGATACTTTTCAATTCGTTGGTCAAGTTTTCTATGTCTTTCCATGTTATATACTGTTGGAAGAGCCTTGAACAATTCATCCAATCTACCTTTGAGGTATTGGATTTCTCCGTACTTGATTATTTCTTGATCTGTCATTTTCTATGAATTGGATTTTTACAATTTCCTTTATGTGAACCCCACTTTGAGCTTCCCACATCTACTACAATATATTCACAACTTTCGTATCTGTATTCACGAACATTCAATTGGTAATTTTCTGCGTTTTTAGACAGTTCGTTTTGTTCTTTTGGTGTTTTGGGTGTTGGGTTATTCAAATGATTACAAGAAATCAAAAACATTCCTATAATCAAACCTAATATTACAACAAAGATTAAGTTAAAGTCAACCGTTCCTTCTTTCATCATTCGAGGTTTTACCTTAATAACTTTTTTTGGGTCAATTTTTATGTTTTTCATTTTAATTTTTTAATTGTATAATCACCACAAATAATTGTTGGTTTTCCTGGTGTGTTATCTAAACCAGGACAGTCGTTGAACATGATACATCCATCCTCATTTTCTACATAAAAATTCGCATAATAAAGAACTCCTCTATTATTGTAAATTGCATATTTGTATTTTCCGTCGTATGAACACGATACGATTGTTGCAACTATCGATAAAAGTAAAATTAGTTTTTTCATTTTATTTTAAAAATAAATGAATTTGAGTTATATGTCAAATAAAAAAACCCCACCTGTTGAGGATGGGGAAGAAATAATATCCAGATTGATATAAATTATTATTTCTGATTTTCTAAGACAACTGTGTCTTGTTTTACACTTTGAGTTCCAACATTTGTTGTTGAGTCTTCAGATTTTGCTTCTTGTGTGGTTAGATTTTCTTTTTTTTCTCCACAAGAAACAACACCAAGTGTAGTTCCAAGTACCATCAAACTTACAAAAAATACATTTTTCATAATTAAGTTTTTTAAAAGGTTTATTTGTTAACAAAATTTAACAAATATAAATATGTTAGTCAATAGGTAAAAAATAAAAAACCCCACTCGAAGGTGGGGATTCTTTTACTTTTTTTTTCTTCCTTTAAAGTCTTTTACCATTCCTATTACTCCTAAGGAACATAATGCCCCTATAACTAATGCTGAACCTAATGTAATCATAAGCTTGAAAGTCTATGGATTTCCATCTTCATTTGATCATTACGAAGTTGGAGTTCGTTTTGTTTTTTTGAAAGTTTATCCTCCAACTCGTCAACTAAAGGTTTTGTTTCTTCGGTTTGGATTCTTTTTAGTTTTTCTAAAAGTGGTTTAACCTCTTTTAAAATACTAACTTTACTCATCATAAATTATTTAATGATTATTGACAATGAAAGTCAACTTGGAGAACTTTTCTCCTATAGAGACAACAACATGTCTATCAGTTCTTGCTGAGGAAACATGTCAGACTTGTCTTTTCTCGTATTAGTATGTGTCCACATACCTTTTACTTTTCCATAGTAAGCGTCAGAATTAAATTCAAAACCTGCAGCTCCTTTGTTTTTTATCTCTTGTACCAATCCTTTTCTTACATCGATATTATCTCTATCGGCAATGAATAAAATAAATGATTTAAGTGTGCTGATTTGTTTGTCAGAATATCTATGATAAAATTTAGACCCTCTAAATGGTTGTTTTAGTTCCACAATTTGAAGTGGGTTTGCTTTCTGTCCTGTGTAAGTTAATCCATTTTTAATAGGACCGAAATTACAAACTTCAATACCCACTGAATGAGTGTGCATGTGTTGAGAACCGTTATCTCCTAAGTGCCAACCGTAAGCACCTTCAGGAAAACATTGAACGAGAGTTCCGTCATATATGTCATTACCATTGAATACGGACTGACCTCCCATAACAAACTCAGTTCCTACTCTTCCTCGAGTGTCGTTGTTCCACATCTTGATTACAGAATAAGGGTCGTGTCCTCCAGCGGTATGATGTAAAAAAAGATACTCTTTTTTTGTTGGTCCTGCCAAATACTCATCTTTATCCATGTATTTTTGATCTATGATTAATTTTTCAGTGGATATAACTGTTTCAGATAAATCAGTGGTAATATAGAAACCCATGGCATTCCATGTTTTTTCACCAACAATACCATCTGCAACTAATTTGTTTGCGGTTTGGAATTTTTTTACCGCTTCTTCTGTTTTAGGACCAAAATCTCCGTCTACTTTAATTTTCAGGTATTTTTGAAGATCCTCTACTTCTTTTCCTTTAGAACCTAATTTGAGTACTTTCATAACAATTCTTTAGTAATAAATATGTCTTGACTTGTGAATGAGTCAGGAAAGAATGTTAATTTCACTAGTTGTTTCTATGACGACCCTTGCACCACAACTCATTATTGGTTTAACATCACAACCCGAACCTGCATAAACTATTTTACTTGGTCCAAGTATTTCTACTTCATTACAGTAGGTGTTTGTTTTACCTTCTTTGATGGTGATAACAGGTAGTTCGGTCCCTTTGGTTTTGTTGGACCTAATGTGATGTTGGTTTACATGAATTCGTTTTACTTTTGGTCGTGCCATTTCCAACCCAAAAACAATTTGGTAAAGTATCTATGAATCGCCTTTGGTTTTACTTCGAAGAAAACATGAAAACTTTTACCAATTTTATAGTATCCAACTTGTTTTGGTAATCCTTTAATATTAGGAACCTCTTCAGATCTCATGACAAATTCATTATCCAAATCAAACTTCTCTTCTTTTTTCTTACGAGGTTTGTATGTTCTTTTTTTATCAGAACCTGGTTTGTTGTTACGATATGTTTCTTTTACTATAATTTTTTCCATAATATAATAATACAACCTTTACTTTTATTGTAAATGTTCCAACTGATCTTCGTTAAATATGTGAAGAAGTCCGTATTCATCCATTTCACCTACCACCCTAACATTTCCTTCTACAGTTTTAAATACTGACACTATTGTACATGGGAACTTATACCCTTTTAGTTTTACCGCCTTGTCTCCTACTTGGAATTTTGTTTTGTTTTCTTGTGGAAAATCTCCGTCTGATAATTGTGGATCATCCCAACTGTATTGTTTTTTTTTCATAATTTAATTTATTACATCTGTTAAGTATTGACCTGAACCTAATTTGACTTTATACAATGTTTGACCTTGCGGTGCTTCCATTTGATCCATCTCGTCCATCCAATTATCCCAATTTTTATCTAATAAGTCAACAAACGCATCGTTGTTTCCTCTTCCTTTGTATCGTTGGATATATTCGTTTTTTAAACTTCTATCAGGATAAACCAACACGAATGGAATACCCTTTTTGAGTAAAGCGTCTCTCACATCTTTGTGTGATGAAACTAATATTTTATCGACTTTTGGATCCTCTATGTTTCTTTCTATGTGTTCAATATAGTTTTCAGGAAAATGTTTCTTATCAAACTTTGAGCTATCACTATCCAATACATTATTTTGTGTTGTATTAAAGTAGGTTGTTTTTCCGCAACCAGGGAATGCTGAATATACTTTTGTTTTCATAATATTAACTTAAATGTTTTGACATGTTTTTAGCGGCATCAAACGCATCTTTCATTGTTTCAATCAATTTTGAACCTCGTAGTTTGAATGGTATTACATATGCAATTCCATCATCATCCATCCATTTTTTATCCAATTCATCACCAGCTTCATATGACTCATTGAACTTTCTTTCATATTCATTCCATTGATCTTCGGGATAATCTTCTTTAACAGGTTTGTATTCAGCATCGAACAATCTATCACCGATTTTGAAAAGACTACCACCTCTGTGAGTATATCCATACATCCCTTCAATAACAGGGTTATCAGTTCCATATGTGTCTTCACTTATTACTGCAGCAACTCCGTGGGGATAATCTTCATCAACCATCATTTTATTTTTAACATACCATCTTGCCTCTTTAATACTACCAATGTATGTTCCGTCAGGGGATAAGAATGAATTGTTTAATGTGTGTTCATTATTTGGGCCAAATGTATGTGTCCCAATTTTTCCTCCAGTTAATCTTTCAATCTCTTGGATCTCTTCTTGTGTAATTTCTTTTTCCATAATTTAATAAACTTTAATTGTTGCATGTTCAATTACTTGAACGAATCTTTTATCTACTTTGTAGTAATCTTCCAAAACTTGTTTTAATAAATCTTCTTTGGTTTCTGCCGAATATATCTCATAAAATCCACCATATCCCATATCAACGGAATATCCAATATCCTTCCACCTGAACCATCCCTTTCTTTGTATGGTGTATTTATTCTTTCCGTGTTTGATAAATCTAATCTTAATTGTTCTCATAACTAGTTTGATAATGGTGCTTTAATTGATTCGTGTGATTTATAATCTTTAAGTGTAAAATCACTAACCACATAAGATTCTATTGATGGTCTTGACCCTTCATAAGTTGGGAACTGATTAAGAGTTGGTAATTCAAATGGTTCTCTTGTAATCTGTTCTTTTGCCTGTTCAATATGATTAAGGTAAAGATGGGTATCACCTAAATTACCAATCAGTTGGTCAGGAACCATATTAACTTCTTTGGCTAAGATTGTAAGTAAAAGTCCGTAAGATGCGATATTGAATGGTAAACCTAAGAATGTATCGACACTTCGTTGATTCCACATTAGTGATAGATATTTTCCATCTCTGACATAACATTGAAATCCATAGTGACAAGGCGGGAGAACCATTTGGTCTAATTCACCTACATTCCAAGCATTAACCATAAGTCGTCTTGAGTCAGGATTTGTTTTAAGGTCGTTGATTAAGTTTGTGATTTGGTCTACTGGTGTTGGGTCAATATCGTATTTATTATGAGCGTCCCAACTTCTCCATTGCTTACCATACACAGGTCCTAATTCACCCCACTTCTTAGCAAACTCATCATCTGTTTTGATTTTGTTGATGAATTCTTCTTTTGAAAGAGGTACTTCAAAATTCATATTTTTATTTGACGCAATTTCACTAAAATATATTTTATACGCATCACCATCCCAAATATGACAATTATTATCAACAAGGAACTTGATGTTTGTATCTCCACGAAGGAACCATAGAAGTTCGGTTACCATCGTCTTCCACGCCATTTTCTTTGTTGTTAATAGAGGAAATCCTTCACTCATATTATGACGAATGGTATAACCAAAAATAGATTTGGTACCCGTACCTGTTCGATCTTTCTTTTCAACCCCATAATCTAAAATTGATTGGAGTAAATCTTGATATTGTTTGTCTAACTTATTCATTACTTTTCTATCTTTTCAAATCTTCTTACAGGAATTTCTTTACCTCCAAATTTAAGATTACCAACCTCATCATACCATTGAGAGAATGGTCTTGCATAATGTGAACCAAACGAAAGTGATTTGTAAATTACCAATGGTTCATCAGTCTCTGTGTGATTACACATACAAATAACTTCGTACTGACCACCTTTATAATGTTGGTATTTTTCACCAGGTTGAGGATAAGGTTTAATCATTTTACAATTGCCTTTGTAAGTTGGTTGATAATCCCTTGGAGTTCTCCAAATTCAGTGAACCTTATGGATGGTTGTGTATTGAAAATTTCAACATACCAATTACCATCTCTGAAGTTTTCGTTTGTTGGGGTAATAAATGTTAACCCATCAACTACATCTAATACATAGTAGTAAGAATCGTCATCATCGTAATCCTTAATTTGTTCTTTTTCAAATCCTAATAGGAAAAGTTCTTTTTCTGTCATAATTAAAAAATTACAAGTTTTTTTCTAACGAATCAAGGTAGTCGTTGAAATCTTTTCTTGATGGTGGTCGTCCGTCAATATTATGATGTCCATTGTAATAGTTTCTGATTTTTTGAATTGTTTCTGAAACTTCAAACTCATGTAATCCATCCATTAATGTATTGTCCCATAATTTCATTTCTTCTTCATCCATGTGGAAGTAACCTTCCGAACCTATATAAGGTATTTCATTTTCTTTCATATTATTCCTAATTCTTTTCTATATTGTTTCATTTTTTTTCTGACCTCTGCAAATTCATCTTGATCTGTCGCTTTATGTCCGTTTGCAATTGCTTCACAAATTTTGGATTCATTTTTTAAAATAAAAGTCAACTTTTCTGAGTCTGTCAATTCATAAGGAACCACCTCAACTCTGATGAACTCTCTGATTGAGTTTTTAATTTTTTCGATTTGTTTTGCTGGGTCTTGTTTTGTCCCGTGGGCCATAATCGAAGTTTGATAGATCGTCCTACTTAACTCCAATATTTTTTTATCAAAACTCATTTTAATCTTTATTTTCTTTGTTGTTTTCTAAAAAATACTTTTCAAAAATTGAGATGTTGTTTATCCCAACTTCAATTATGTTATCTAACACATCATCTACTGTTAAATGTTGATTTAAGTAAGAATCTAATTTTTCTAAAAATTCTTCAGAGAAGAGGTCTGAGTTCTTAAGTAATAGACTACTCTGATCTGTAACTTCAAATGGAACTTCATATTTTATTAGAACATCTTCAATTTTTTTTCCTAATTTATCATCTAAGAAAAATAAATCCCAGGAAGTTTCACCATCATCGCCAGTGTCAGTAATCCCTTTCAATGTCAACATGAGAGCCCACTTAGATTCTTCTTCAGTCATTTTATCCCAAATTTTTTCACCCAACATTTCACTTGTGAAAGGGTACACATACTTGACGATTTTGAATTCGTGTAAATTTTTCATTTATAATCCCTCGTGTTCTATTCTTTTGATTTTAGCAAAATAATTTTTTATCATTGATTCTTTTGTTTCACAATATTCCCCTTTGACAACGAAATCGAAAATCACCTCAACTCCTTCTTTAATGAATTTTTTAGTTTCATCTTTTTTTGACCACTCTTCAGATTGGGGACACAATGGGTAAAATTTTTCATTACCCTGATCACCGTGTTTAACCATCCATTCTCCGAGTGTTTGTGTTAAATATCCTGTCATACTTTAAATTATTTTTATTTATCTAAATAAATTTTCAAGTTTTTTCATAATAATTAATTGTTGTCTTTGTAGTTCAGCAACTTTTCTTTTTTCCTCTTCATTTAATTCATAACTATTTGCCTTGATATCAGCAATTTCATTAGAAATTATTCTATGTTGATTCATTAATTGTCCGTGTATTACTTTTTTATCCATGATTTTATTTTTTAATCCCACCAAAATGCAAGTCTTTCCTCGAGCACTCTGAATAGTAGTTTATTTGCCTTTTTATGATTATAGTGAGAAACCATCAAACATAAACGCTTTTTATCATCTTGTTCACCATGTTCTTTAACAACCGCACGAACTGAAGAAGGATATTTAGAAAGGTACTCATCATATTTTTCCCACTTTTCCTCAAAATCAATCGACTTAAGGTCTGGTCTACCATCAACATCTTCGAATATCATATCGTTATCCCAATAATCTATACATTCCAAATTGTAATATTCTTCTTTTACTCTTTCAAGTAAGTTTAAAGCAAGAGTCATATCACGATTATCGAGTTCTATTCTCATGTGTCGATTGGCATTAACAAGTTCTTTTTGTTGGAACTCTATTTTCTTTTGAAGTATTTTCAAAATGAAAGTCGAATCCCAATCTCTATCATTCCAAATAGTTGGAAACCACTTGATTAAGTTATGACAACTGGTTAAAAAATTTCTAATTCTCCAATGTAATCTCCCGTATAATGTTGATCTATCCCAAGCAGAATCTTCAGGGATCGGTAATTTAGAGTAAGTTTTCATATTCTTCACTTAATTTTTTATATTCATCCATAGATTTTTTGAATTTACGATTCATATGGATCCATCCCCCCATACAAACTAACCAAATAGTAAAATATAAACTTATATTGAACATTCGGTCCCAAAAAATAAAATATATCACTTCAAATATCCATAGCAAAGTCAAAACTCCTGAAATTCTATTATAAGTTCTTGCCTCATTGATCTTCAGCACCATTTCAATCAAAAGTTCTTGTTGTCTATCTGTCATTTTATATGTTTTTTACAAATATAATAAAATTATGGTAATTCATCCCAAAAATCATTCCCAGGAACTGGTACTTGCATATCTAAAATTTCATTTTGCCACGAATTGAGTTCAAGTGTTTCATAATTCCATCTTGGTGTCATGGGAATTACTCTTGTTCCATTATCAAAGTCAATTTCAAAAGTTGAGAACTGTTCTGTAACTTTACCGTTTCGATATCTTTTAGTCAACTTTGGAAGTTTAAGTGTTCCGAGTTTATATTCTAAGTTGATATTAGCCAACTGAATATTTGCAACATGAGAAAATGTTTCATTTGGTAGTTCGTTAAACCTCGCCCTTTCTTGTACATTTTTTATTTCATTCTTTCTGAATTGATATTCAACCGTGATCCTTTCTTGTCCATCAACCGACCCTTTACGAATTGAGAAAATCAAACAATCTGGTCTTTCGACATAAGTCCTAACACAATTATGTTGGTGTTGAGATTCTTTCTCGTAATCTTGTGTTTTTCTCAATAGTACAGGATAATATGTTTCACCCTCGTGTTCAATAGGTGTTTCTAAACTATCAATGTCACCATAATATCTCTCAACCTCACCTCTTGTGTATGAAGAAAGTAATCTACTGAACTCTTCATGTTCTAGATTGAAGGTACTTCTATTTTCAAATTTCAACTTAACATCTTCACCAAGTTCATTTAGTTTCTTTTTGAACTCCAAATGTTCAATGAGTGTATGAAATACCGCATCATCAAGGTGTTCACCCAAGGTAAGGATTCTATCTTTTTCTTTATTAGTTAACTCAGGAAACTTTCTTTTAAAATCTTTTAGATAGTCCACATGGGTACAATACCAGTATTGTCCACCTCCGGGATTTTCTTCAATCTTGTGACCATAATTATCATTTGAGAATTGATAATCGAATATTTTATCAGGTAGTTTATTGAATCTATCAATTCCTAACAGATAGTAGAGACCTGTAAGTCTATCGAAATTTACACTTGGGATTTCATTAAGAATTCTTTTAATTTTTGACCCTTTTAATTTCAACATTTTCATAACCCCATCAACTAAGTTCATATCACAACTTCTAAGAGTTTTGATCGGAACAAATGTGTCTGTGTATTGAATCCAATTGTTTGGTATTTTTACACCTTTGATCAGATACTTAGTTAAACTATAATGAGTAAAAGGATTTTTTGTCTCAAAGTTTTGTGGGTTTTCAAGTCCAAGTCTATCCCATATTTTTTCTAAAAAGAAATAAAAGTAACTTTCAGGTCTAACAGACTCATGAATTTTTAAAGTGTATTCTAAGTCTCTAATAGCTCTGTAACTAGGATCAATTTTCATGGAGTTTCCTATCTTTGTTTTATTCTTTCCTTTGAATGTTCCTGTGTAAAACATTTTAGTTTTGAAATTAAAAGATATGTAGTTAGTATGTTTTCTTACCATAAAGAATTTTTTTCCTAATGCTCTCCATTTATGATAATACTGAGCCTTAATTGAAATTGAATCTTCTCCTTCTTCGATGAAAACTCGTTGTCTTGAAAAATCAACTTGAGCGAATGGGTTACCAAAGTTTTTGACAAAATCATCTTCAGTTAGGTATAGTTCGTCGTAATAAAATCTACCTGACTTTTTTATAATACATTCGTTTCCGTTACGATATGCAGGTCCGTACTCTATAGGACAGATGTTTTTGAAAGTCTGTGTTTTATAAGACTTTAACTCAAGAAACTTATGAAATGTTTTACCTTCTACTTGCAACATACCACAAAGATAGAAAAAACCCCCGACTTATTCAACCGGGGGATTACATTTTTTTTAAGTAAGTTTGACTATTAGTTTACCAGGATTATTCCACGACTCTTGATAGGAAAAGTCATAATCTTTAAGGTTTTTAATTACAATTTCTTTCATCGTTGGGCTAATACCCGTAATGACTTCAACTTCCTTTGATTTCCTGTTCATGTGTTCCCATAAAAATTGATCCAATAATTTGGTAACATCTGCGTGTTTAACTCCATGTAAGTCTAAAGTTTTCATTTTGTTTGGTTTTATTTTTATCCCGAAGGTACTCACCATGACAAAACAAAAAAGATTTTATTCTTTTTTGGTAAACTCTGTCATGTATGAATAATCAGTTTCAAAATTTCCTTGATTTTCAACAGAATAAACATTCATATCAATCTTATAACCTGGGTTATCTTTGATCCTATTGAATGTCCATGCTTTGTCAATCCAAATGATTCTATTATTAGGGTAAATAAAAAAGTTTCCATTATCCATTTTGAACACATGTCCACATTTGTGTTCGGGAGTTTCAGAGAAATTTGTATCAATCATGTTTCTATCTTCATGAGACCAATCTAAAGTAAACAAGTAAGTACCTTGTCTTCTTACACTAGTAACTGATATCAGATCTGCCCTTAATCCTGACATTCTTTCTCTCACATGTACATCTATGTAGGCCGAAAAACAGTCCCAATAAATATGTTCAGACAGGGGTAACTTTTCTGCATCCTTTTTCCATACAAACGCATGGATGGGTCTTCTTGTCCAATTGACTCCGTTTTCTAAAAATGCTTCAAATAGGGGAACTCTCTTTTCTATTGAGGCGACGCTATGAACATCACAAAGTGTATATTCATTTTGTCCCTTTTCGTGATTGAACAAAAACTCATTTCTTATGAAACAAGTTATTGTTGGGATGTTTGAATTTAGATATGACATTATTTTTTCTTTCTTTTCTTAAAGAATCTATAAATTAAATATCCAACTAACATTAGAATTGAAACCGTCAATCCGATACTGTGAACATATTTTTCAATCTCCATCATCATAAACTATACTGATAAACTCCGTCAACTATTTCTACTTCGAGTAGACCTTCGTTTTCCATTATTTTTTCAATTTGGTCATTAGTAAATTTAATATACTCAGGTTCCATGAAGACCTTGAAGGGTTGAGTTAATGAAAGTTTTGATCCTGTTAATAAATTAAGGACAGTTTCATTTTCACATTCAACAATAGATGGATACTGACCTCCCACTGTAACAATTACTTTATCCCCAACTTCTATTTTATCCAATGAAACAACATATGGTTTGTCGTCAACGATCATGAGTTTCACTTTTTGTTTGATATTCTGTTCCATAATTTACAGTTTTAAGTTATTTTTAGCGTTCATACTAGTAATATACTCTAATAAATTTTTTACTAAATCATCCGCGTCAATTTTTTTATACAACTCAGGATATCTATCTTGGAGAATTTTATTTTCTTCGTATTCTCTACAACTTGAAAGTATATCCGATAACATAGTCTTTAAAAGGTGTTCTTTATTATAAGTATCTTCTACTTTTCTTTCTAAAACTTTACCTTCAAGGTCTTGTGTATATTCTATAAGTTTTTGTACTTCTTCATTATTTAGTAAATCGGATCTTTTACGAAATAATTGATTTATATTCTTCATTTGTTAAAAAATTAATAATTTTTTCTTTAACCCCGCATTGTTTAATCCCCTCACTTGATCTTGGGGTTAAAACAAAGTTATCAATCGCCCACTCATCTTTCCATGGTTCACCAATTTTACCCATGTGTAAGTCATCAACAGAAACCCAGTGTGTTACCTCAGGATGATCGTGTAGGTATTGTCTAATCTCAATAGTTCTTGTTTGTTCTAAATCCCATCGTGGTGACCAAATAAATAAATTACCATGAACGGTACAATTTTGAATATTTGGTGTTAGATCAATTGGTCGTTTGATTATCCCCTGACTTTCGTAGTAATCTCCAAGTTCTTCTAATGTCGCATGTAACTTCCAATCAGAACTTACAACAATCTCACAACCTGTTTCTTCGATTATAGAATTAAGGATCTTAATCGCCTTTTCATCAAAGTCATCAAATCTTACAGAAACAGGGGCGTCTTTCTTTTCTTTACTACTGTCGGGATTTGCACTACGGTATTTTGCCCATTTCTTTGATCGTCCACCCCAATTGTAAGAGAGACAAATTACCCCATCATGATCTAAGAAAATTACTTTCATTTCAAAAATTTTCTGTGTTTACCAAATATACCAATCACAAAGATAAGCATAATATATACAATTCCCGCTAACATAACCTAATAATAGTCATGTTTATAAATAAAAAAAGGGGGAGTAGCGAATTCCCCCTTTTGATTGTTACCCTAACGGATAACGGTCCTAAAAGCCCACCCTCAAGGAGTGGGGTCTCTTACAGGATCTCAAGTAAGAAGTTGGTGTCACCTTCCCAGTTCTTAAGTTGTGACTTAGGTATCCAAAAAATCATTTCTCCGATTTCTTCAACTTTTTTAAGGTAGTCCTCACGGAAACGGTCCGTTTGACTTTTGTCTTTGATGTATTCAACACCCATATGTTTAGCACATGTCTTACCCATTGTTGTCAACATTGAAAACTCGTCAGTCAAAGTCTTTGCACAACATACACAAACTTTAGCTCGTTTTACGGTCATCTTACCTGCGAACTTAACGGCTTTAGGTGAAATTCCTAAAACTTTAGTGATATCCAAAATTGTAGGATTAAACTGAAGACCATAAGTCTCTTTCATTTGTTGACCGATTTTTCGACCAACTTGAATGGTGTCTCCCTCAGCGGGGATGTTCATTTTCTTTGTAGCCGCTTTATTTTCCTCTTTTTGGATTTGGTTCAAAGCTGCGGATACTTGTTTATCAGACAACTTACCATATTTCTCAAGTTTAGACTGGATCTCTTTCACGAAAGAATTCTCACCAGTATAGGCTTGAATTTTTTTCATGTCCTCAGTCAATTCAACTTGTTTCGATTCAACAGGAGCGTTTAGAATCTTCTCAACGGTTAACGCCTGACTTACGGTAAGTTTACCATATTTAGAAATGACATCTTTCATTTTAAGTACGAAAGAGTTAGAACCTTGATAATTTTGAACTTGAGTGACTGTAGACATAGTGATGGTGTTTTTAATTGATTACACTACAAAGATAGTGTTTTATTTCAATTCCACAACATTCATCAATTATTTTTTTCTTTTTTTTCTTCGAGTTTTAATGACCAAGGATCAAAACAAATATATGATTTACATTTTTTAACTTCGTGGACCATACAGTCATAATATAAATCACCTTCCAAAATTGGTTTAGTTATTGCCGTTTCGTAAACTTTACCTTCGTGTTCTACAATCATTTTAAAAATCTAACATAATAAACTTCACAGAGAAAAAACAAAGCAATAAACCAACCAACCAAATTATACCAATCATCTAAAAACCAATTGACAATTATGTTACCAATCAAAACCAAAAACATTGGTATATAATACATTCCTTTATTCATATCTTATCTATTAAATCCTACTTTACCTGACCCTTTGATCGTGGGTGCTTTCTTTAAACCTTCAAGGTTGTCCATAACTTCTTCAAATTCTCTACCCATAACTATAGTTGAAATCACAACTTCTTTCAAGTGGGAAAGAGACATTCCTTCTGTTCTTTCAATCCAATCTTTAATGTCAACATTCTTTAAATCTTCTTCAGTTAATTTGTGACGAATGTATGCCTCTCTAATTTCTTCGTTTGGGAGTTCTACTTTATATCGTCTGTCGAAACGAGATGGTCTGTTAGTGATTCGTTCTTGAAGTTTCTCAGGATAGTTGGTTGTCGCAATATACACAACATCTTCGATTTGTTTTACACCATCAAGGATGTTTAACAACTTACTTGTCGCATGATTTGAGTCACCAGCAATTGAGTCAATATCCTCCAACAAAACAATCAACGGTCGATGTGCTTCAATCTTTCTAAATGTCGCAATAAAGTCTATAAAATATTCAACATCTTCACTGTCTTTGATATTGAGAATAATTCCATCGTTTTCGATAAGTTGTTTTGAAATCAATTGAATGATTCCTGATTTACCACAACCAGGTTCACCGTACATTAAAATCCCGCGCTTATGAACAAAGTTATACTCTCGATATTTGTCTCTACGATCCCAAAAATTTTGGATGTCTTTAAGAATGTCTTGAATTTCATAAGAAGGTAATTGATATAATTCATCTGTCTTGAATGGTTGTTTTTTTATTGTGTGTTGAGAAAGTGATCTATTCCACACTATCTCATAAATACCCGCAGGAACTTTATCCACTGATTTGAAAGCTGGTGTAAACTCTTCGTCAGGTAAGGTTCCCCAACATGTCGGAGTTGCCGATGTAGAACTCTCATGTTTTGTGGTTTCGATGTATCCATTTAAAAGTTCGGGTGTTTCATGATATTCCACCTGTTCCATATTTTCAAGTTCTTCCATTATTTTTTGTAATCCTTTATCTATCATCTTAATAAAATTGGGTGTATAATTATTATTATTTCTTCTGTTTTATCTTTCACTTTAACAACTCTGTCCTTATACAATTTCAAAGTTTCTTTCGGGTTTTTTTGTTTCAGATGTTCAAACTGAGTTTTCATTTCTGATTTAGCATCTTTATGTTTTTTGAAGTATCCAAAGTAGTCATCACATCCCCCAACACCTCTTGTTTTGTCGTAGACTCCGTAGATCAGGTCGTTTTCTTCTGCCATTATAGTTTGTTTGCAATTTTTTTAATTATCTCCTCATCTTCATTGGAAAGTCTGTAATGTCCGTTCCAAAGTTTAAGAAGGTTGTCTCTAAGTTCTTCTTCTCCTAATGACTCCTCATCCCCTCTTACAAGTCTTCTGATTTCAGGATTTGGGTGTTTTGCTAATGTCCCGTCATCATATAACCATTCTGCCATCTGTCTCTTGTCACTTCTATCCATGTCGTCGTAGATCTCGTCAATATCTACATGTAATCTTAAGTAAGGCATATTTTATTATTTTTTCAAATGATAAGTAAAAAAGGTGACTCCATCAATGGGAGTCACCAACATTATTTTTCTCTCCGTAGATTAAGTAATCAGGGTTGATCACCTTCGCCACTTTGTTACGCTCACCAGTAACTGATTTAACAACAATACCCTCATGCGGAACTTTGGTTCCTTCAATAAAGTTTCCAAACACATGTTTGTCTTGTTCTTCTTTTGACCAATTACCCTTGTATAATACATCAACAGTTGGTAAGTCCAAAGTTTTGAATATACCTCTTTCAACACTGAAATCTTTGTATTCACCATTGATCTCAACATCGAACCCTGCGAACTTAATATCCTGTAAACCATATTCATAGTTTTTTTGGATTCCGTGTCCGTAGATCTCACCATAGATCACAACACCACTACCTAAATGTTGAGGAATGAAGTAAGTTTTTACATAGTCCCACAACTTTTCTTTGATCTTGTATTCATCTGCGATAGTTCTCCAAACATCAGTAGAGTAAAAACCTTGTGAGTCAGAACCTTTCTCAACATTATGTGATCCGTAAACATATTCAAACTCAACCCACTTATTACCGAAGAACTTTCTAACACGATCTAACAAAGAAAGTTTTTTCTTTCTTACAATACCATAACGAGCATTTGTTCCGTGAAGTTTACGAGTGATTGTAACAACATCTTCTTCACTGAACAACTCAGGAACATTTTTCAAGTTAGGAAACTTGTAATAAACATGGAAGTTTGGGTTTTGGTGGTATTTGATTTTTCTACCTCCAACACTCATCTCAACCATTTTGACTGGTGGTTCGTATTTGAATATACCCAACCTTTCCATCATATCCATACCCTCGTAATATTGATCTCCATATCCGGGTATGTATTTAGTTGGTATAATTAAACATTCAGAGTAAACTCCACGAAGTTTCACGGTTCTAACTCGTTGACCTTTACGAAGGTAACCAGTTACTCCCATACTATCGGACAAATCTTGTGGTATTACAGCGTCAGTAGTTGCAACAATAACCAAGTCTCCTTCTTTATATTCTCCTTTCTTGGTGATTGCTTGCCACCCACTAACTAATACAACTTCTATGTTATCTGCCCCTTCTATTGGTCGGATTTCACCGATACGACCAACATAACATACACTATTTAAATTTTCCATACTTAAACTTTTTATACTGTGTGTTCCCATTGAACTCTAACACAATTCTGTGGTAAACGATTGATGTGTCGATAGTTGTTTATGTATCCCATCATGTTTGCAGATCCAATTGCGTTTGCGGAGTGAACTACAACATCAACAATTGGTTTACCATCCATCCACTGATTAACTAACCATTTGGTGCAATCCATACCAGTCTTTTCGGTGATGTTATCGTAGTTGATTGAATAGTTTTTAGTAACGCCATATAACCACTCGTTCATTGCGGTATCGCCCAAGTCGTGATCCAAAGAGATAAGTTCAATATTCTCTAAACCAATTGAGTTTATCTTTTGAACGAACTCGTCATAAGAACGAACAACAACCCAATTGTCTTTATCTACTGGTGTGCGAACATCATCTAAGTAGATTCTATATTTTTTCTTTTCCATAACTTTTACAAATATAATAATTCTTTCGTATCTAATTCTTTTCCATCAATAACAAATGCCGCATTTTGAAGTTGATGAACATATCTAATTGGGTTAATACCACTTAAACCTTCAACACCATACAAACCTTTATAAAGATGTGTTAATGAGAAAGTATCTGTCTCCCACCATTCATATTCACCAATACCAGTTGCTTCGGCCGTCATTCTAACAAAATGTAGTAACTCAAGTATCTGTTCGGTTATTTCCACCGGTTTGAAGTCATCGATGTGAAGTGGTAGACCGTTCTCGGTTCCGATATACAATCCGTTAAATGCAATTGCTCTTACCGCAACAGGTGTTCCAAAAATTGGGTGAGTCACAATACTACCCACCCTTAACTCATTCAGTGTCATACATTCCGTCTTTTTCATCCATTTTTATTAACTCAACGAGTTTTGCTTCTCTAACATACTTTCGTATCAACTTGAATATCTCTGTGATATCTGTAAACTCAGATGGTGGTGAGTCAGTTCTTGCAGGTAAGAATATTAGAGTAAACCCATGATTTCCTTCAAACTTTTCTTTTACTTTGATACCACAGATTTCATCAATATAAACCCAAGGATAGTTACCCTTAAGTGTAACTTCAATACCAATCTTTTTTAATCTCTCTACGAATACCTTGATTTTGTCACCGGTCAATTCTGAATTACTCTTTGTTTCCATATCTATGTAAGTTCCAAATTTTGTTTCTACCTTTTTCATAACAACAAAGATAGAAATTATTTTTTTATAGATCTATTTTTCTTTGATAGAATTTTTAATTATTCGGTTAACTTGTGAATCGGATAATTCTTTAGTGTCAATTTCTTTTATTCCGTTTTGAGTAACCTCTGTTATTCTTGTTTTACGATAAAAGTGAGATTCTTTCATATCTTTAATCCCATTTTGAATGGTGTATTCAATTCTTGCTGGGTTATTTTCAGGGAGACTCTCGGTATGTTTGACTCCGTTTTTTATAACATCTTCACAAAGATGGGTTCCAAGTTCCCCATTCCATCTGATTTTCTTAACACCATTTTGTATTGTGTTTTCAACCAAAAGTTCAGGTTGTTTGTATAGTACTTTAGTTTCTTTAATACCATTTTGTATGGTATCTTCAACGAATCCATTGGTATGGTGTATGCAATAGTCGGTGTTCTTCACCCCATTTTGAATGGTGTCTTCAACACCGTCTCCGTCCCTATCTCCCCATGGGCAGGTGTTCTTCACCCCATTTTGAATGGTGTCTTCAACCCCTGAAACATCATCGTACATGCTCTCTAAGGTGTTCTTCACCCCATTTTGAATAGTGTCTTTTGTTCTATGTTTTCTTGACCCCTCGTAACTGCGTTTTGTTTGTGTCACCCCATTTTTAATGGTTTGTTCAACTTGTGGCTTTCGACTGGCAGAAAGAGATGTACTACCCTTCACCCCATTTTGAATGGTATCTTCAACATTAGGACTAGACATCATACTTGAGTAATGGGTGTCTTTCACCCCATTTTGGATGGTACTTCTTAAAGAAATTGACTTGGTTGATTCTGATTTACAGGTTTCTTTCACCCCATTTTGAATGGTGTTCTCAACCCGCGATTGATAGCCGTCTGCAATGTCCAGAGTGTGTTTCACCCCATTTTGAATGGTGTTCTCAACTTGTGCAGCATCTTGTCCCATGTAATCATCAATGACCTTTACCTCACCCATATTCAAAAATCTTGACTCAAACCATTTTTGAATAAGGTCTCTATTTTCAACGCAATCCAAACCAATAATCTCCATCTCTTGTTTGAAGAAGTAGTAATTATACCATAGTGTTTGTGATTCGGTGTATTCCACAACCCATCTCATCTCATCGGTGAATATCAACCACATACTACCGTTATGGTTATATGTATCAACACCTTGTATGGCTTCGTCAAAAATACCAAATAAAAGTTTCTCTAATTTTTTTCCTGTTGGGTTAACCATCTTATTTCAATATTTCAAAAAATATAATTGTAATCATTGACCCAATCAAATATCCAAGACCTGAACATAAGGCCAATTTTAATCTTTCTTTCCATGTTTTTGACTCCACCATAAATCCTACAAAAGGAAGACCCAAGAATGGCCCAATGAAGGCGAAAAACAACATTCCAAGATAGTTCTTGTCTGATACCACACTAATATAAAAAGTGCTACCGATCTCAAGAACAGCAGCACTTAAAAAGACAATAATGTATTTTCTCATCACCTCAACACATACTGGTGAATAACTATCACTAACTTACCATCAACCAAAGCTCTGTCTGATTTGATTTCAATATCCATCATACCCAAGTCTTCTTTGAGTCTTTTTGCTTGTATCTCAACTTCATGTATTGCATCTTCCTTAGATTTGAAAAATCCAAAATAAGAATCACAAGATCCTGTCTTATCACACACTCCGTAAATTATCTCTCTTTGAGCCATAACATTCTAATTTTTCATTTGTAACATTCCATAAATCCTTCACACCTTCAGTCATATGACAATTGTGTTTCTTTCCGGTTCTCTTTCCGAACTCCACAATCATATCATTATGACGATTACGAATAAAGTGTGGACACTCCTTACAGGGTTTTTTCATATTTTATCGAAGATTGAATCAATGTACTCTTTTACATCTCTTAACAATTTTGATTCGTATTTAACACCAAATAGCTCAACCTGATAAGAATGCCATTTGGTAAATCTGCTATCGTCTTTTTGAATTGTGCGTGGGTCTCTTTTTCTGAAGGAGTCTTTGACTTTTGATCCTTCAAACTTCCATATTGTTACCCCACGATACTGCCTTTTTGTTTCTTTAGTTGTCCACATGAAACAAAGATAGAAAATTAAATTGGATTAGAAAAATTATTTTATAGTTCTT
>Ga0129333_10001829_pt1 | contig 19531 bp, 24 predicted proteins | sample CPB6_08_DNA_FD_94474 | JGI IMG/M metagenome (GOLD analysis project Ga0129333, IMG submission 94474) | Freshwater to marine salinity gradient microbial communities from Chesapeake Bay, USA - CPBay_Sum_0.6_0.8_DNA | ecosystem: Environmental > Aquatic > Marine > Coastal | place: USA: Chesapeake... | reverse complement strand
TACTTATCAATAAAGTATTGTGGAGTTTTTTGATAAAGAAAATCAATTGTATTTAAATCATCAATATAATCTTGTTCATCTTCATCAACAAGAAGACGCCAAACAGATCCTGTATGAGGATATTTTTGAATATCTTCTGGAGTTGCAAGTTCAAAGTTTTCAAACAAATGAATATCAGTTGGTTTTTCAATTAAAATTTTGTCATATCTTGCCATATGTGATGCATATGATTTAATACGATTCCCCAATGCTGCTGTGCGCAAAACAACAAAAGTACTCATACTTTTTCTTCAACCCACTTTCTTAGATTAAACTTTGGTTCCCAACCAAAAGTATTTTTTGATTTATCGATACATGCAAGTGTTGTTCTTGCTTCACCATCCCTTGGCGGAACGTGAACATGATTATTAGAGATAATATTGGCAATTTCAAGAATAGAAATATTTTCACCACTTCCAATATTATACACTTGCCCATAACAAGATTCTTCAAGATCTGCCAAGGCAACCATAATATTTGCATTTGCCACATCTTGGACATGAACAAAATCTCTACGCTGTTCTCCATCACCAACAATAGTGAGTGGTTCTGCAAGATTCTTTTGTCTCAGAAAAATACCAATCACAGGAGCATACTGACCTGTGGTTGGTGAACGTTCACCATAGACATTAAAATATCTGAAAATGATTGTTTTAAGTCCATAGAGTTTTGTATATAGTGTGCATAATTCTTCACCAGCAACTTTAGATACTGAATATGGATTTAAACAATCATTAGGATCTGTCTCATAATTTGGATACTTATTTAAACCATAAGCAGAAGATGTCGAAGAATAAATGACTTTTTTTACACCCGCTTCTCTTGCACATTGAAGAACTGTACAAGTACCCACCGCATTTTTGCTTACAGCATTAATAGGATTTTTAATAGCTGGTTGAAGTCTTGATTCTGCTGCTAAATGAAAAACATAATCAACATCATTATACAAATCTCTTGTAAATTCATAATCGCAAATATCTAATTTATGATTATCTGCTTTTGAATTCCAATAAAACTTTTCATTGCATTCAGCACTTTCATTATCAATTACGATAACTTCATAGTTCATTTCTATCAATTTATCAACAAGGTTCGAACCAATAAACCCTGCTCCACCAGTAACTAATGCTCTCATTTTAAAGACTCACAAATTTTATTTTTTAATTGTGTTGTTGAATAACCATGACTTCTATCAACAAAAACTATTCCAATATCTATATCTTTTCCAGTATAAGATCCATCATTATAATCTTCTCCCAAAAATCTTATATCATATTTGCCAGATTCAAGATACCAAAGAAATTTATCTTCTTCTTGATACACAATAATATTATCAATATACTTAATTGATTCTAAAATTTCTTTCCTTTCTTCAACTGTTTGAACTGGTTTGAGTTTGTGTGATCTAGCAACAGAAGGATCTTCATGAAGAGCAATCGTCAAATGAGTGCAATGCCTTTTACACTCCTGAAACATTCTAATATATCCAGGATGAATAATATCAAAAGCACCCGCAATAATTCCACGAACTTGAGGAATTCTTGATTTCCATTCAGAAACATGAATTCCTTTATCATCAATAAACCAATTAGCATGTGGTTTAATGTTCATTAAAAGTTCATGATGCTTTACACCCCAATCATTAAGTTGTTTTTTAGTAATGAATGTATGGTCAATACCACTAACACAACCACGAGCGGTCATAATTTTAATAGTGTGTCCTTGATCATAAAGACGATTAATTTCATTAACTACGGAATAATCTGGAAGTGCTTTTTCATATTGACTTTTTTCAACAGAAGTACAAATAGTACCATCAAGATCAAAACAATAAATCATACTACTCCATGAAGAAAAATTTGATGTACACACTCAACAATTCCATAATTAGTGCTTGGAATATGATAATCCCAAAGAGAATTTTTTGCAAGTTTTCTTACACTATTATCCTTTTGAAATCCAGTCAAAATTCCATACTTTTTATGAGTTTGTTCACACCACTTAATGCAGTTAAGAATGTTATTTGATTCTCCACCAGAACTAATCAAGATGATCAAAGTATCTTGAGTTGCATATGCCTCAAGGAATTTTACATATGCATTCTCCATACCAAAATCATTAATATAACAAGTAAGCATCGATGGATCAGAAAATACCATTGAACGCTTACCATGAAACTTTACATAATCTTGGGAGATATGAGAGGCAACTGCATTACTTCCTCCATTTCCAAGAATAATGATATCAATTGTTTTTGAAAATGCATCTTTAAACTTTTTGAATTGAGTTTCAAGATGTGCTCCTTGCAGTGCCTCAATATATTCTGAAAATGGATTATTCATCAGACTTTCTTTTTCAAACAGAAGAAGATACTGTTACCATAGGTGGTATGCATTCTGAACATTGCATCACCAAACAAATAACCAAAGAAGAGTCCTTGGGGACGGGCAGAAACACCTTGAGGAACACCAGGATGATGAGGATATTCAATTCCAACTGGAGTAGGTGGCCAACTTGGATCATATGCAAGTTCAAATCCACAATCGAATAAAAGATTAATCCATTTTACAGAATTAAAAACTGATTGATGTCTACGGAGGAATTTACCATCAACCCAACCAACATCGTCAGGAACAACGGAAATAGAACAACAGAATACACCATCATCCTTAAGATGATTGCGAATTTGCTCAAAGAAAGTACGTAGATCTTCTTCAGCAATATGCTCTACAACTTCCCAAGTTGTAATGAAATCAAACTGCATCTTTTCATCATTTTCGTACAGTTGATAAGGTTTAGAAAGATCAACCGTAAACAAATTCTTATCACCATACTGATCCCAGTTATGTTTACCTGCACCACGTTCACGAGCATTGGTAGAACCTTCCAATCCAACTCCAATATCTCCCCTACTAATAAAGTCAGCAATTAATTGACCTCCAGCACATCCAAGGTCAAGGACTCTAATTTGCTCATTATTAAAGTGATTCTTCACTGCATTGATATAATCAATATCCGTTGTATTATCATCTACAGTTCCAACGGGGGCAATATGATCGGGTGACTCAATTGCAACAGGATGTTCCGTTTCTAATCTAATCATAACTTTTTACCTTTTACTCCATCAGGGGATACATTAATTTTAACAGAAGAATATGGTAATGTCAATTTATCTTTTTCCGAAAAAGTTAAAAAGAATCCACCATTACCAGCACCACACAACTTATGAGCAGTGACAAGCGAATTATTTAGTAGGTATTCATCAATGGTTTTTATCATTTGGTTTTCATTAATTATGGAACTTGTTTGTTTTTTTTGTTCCCAACTTTTGTTCAAATGATGTAAAAACTCATCATATTTTTTTTGAAGAAGACAATCATATGCTATCTCAAGTGTATCGAGAAGAGGTGATATCTTATCCAAATTATTACTCACATCTTTGAGAACATTTTTTGAATTGCGAGTCACTCCAGTAAAAACAAGATGCATATCATAATTTTCAAAAAGTTCTGTTGATTGAAAATCATACTTTACAATTCCACCTCGCTGAAATTCAATTCTTTTAAATCCCCCAATACCACATCCATATGGATCTTGATATCCACAATAAGGATTGAATTCTCTCTCTAATTGATATGCCAAGGAACAAATTTCAATGTCTGTCATGTTTAGACCTTTGAACATTGAAACACATTTAATCAAATTAATTAGATATGATGAAGATGATGCCAATCCACTTCCTTGAGAATATGCATCACTTGTCATACTTACTGTTAAAGGTAGAGAACCAAAATGATTTAAAACTATTCTAACAACTTCGTTTTTAATATCACCAATATATTCAGTCTCTTCTCTTTTCGAATAGTTAATAATATACTTATGTCCCTGCATATTATATCCGAACTTATCTTCATGCAAAGTGATATAAGTTTTTAGATCACATGCAAAACTAATGACTGCACCATATCCATATTTCTCCACAAAATATGGATTATCAGTTGAACCACCAAATAAAGATATTCTTAGTGGGCAAGAAGAAACGTACATTAGATCACAATCCAATCAGAACAATATAGGTCTTTTGTATTTTTATCAGAATAGGAAGAACCAAACCACATTCTAGGAGCAACTATTTTCTTATTAGGATTAGTTTGTAACCATGCTCCCCACCAACTCATTGAACTATTGGCAATAATAGCATGTGAACAAAGAGACATCAAACACAAATCAACATATGGCAAATAAGAACCATCTCCGTATTTTTCTAGTGGTTCGGATATCATAAATCTTTCATCTGAAAAAAATTCTTGTTCCTTTACCCACTCTGGAGAATCAGAAAAAACAATTACAGGTTGATTATCATCAAATTTATTAAGTGCTTTTTCATAATATTCTAGAGGTTGAACTGGATGCTGATCAGAACAATTTACATATGCCCATTTAAATCCCCGAGGATCTACAAGATTTGGATCTCCCCTCCGAACATGAAGCATGATAGGTTCTTGTCCTTCAAACTCAGACATAAACTCTTTACATGGTTCCAAATGTTCTTCACGAAACGTAAAGTCTTTGTGAATAACATCAGAGATATGTTTGAAATATTTTTCACTCTGAAAGAATCCATGAAGACTTACATTATCTGGACATTGTTCAAATAATTCTTTATCAAAATGAAAGAATCTTTCACTGATATATTGAAAATCTTCCATGATGTTTAGATTTTCTTCTTTGACAGATTCTAACTTAAAACACTCATTAAGACTATAATTTTCAATACCTTTAATATGAAAAGGTGGAATGCACCAATCATAACTATGATATGATGCTATTCCACGCAATGCGGCATATTCAAACATTTGATTGCCGAGTCTTCCTAGATTTCCGATCTGATTAAACGCTAACATACTTTTTAAGATATTCTTGATTTAAGTAATATTGTTTGAGTTGTTCCTTATTCAAGTTTTGAATATAATTCCACGTCTCAAAGTTTTGTGTCATATAAGGATTGCAATGAACTGATGTAGGCCAGGAATTTGGTCCTCGACTATGTTCTAGATGATAAATCCAGTTATCAATTCTACCTACATTATAACCTAAAGTTGTGAATCTGAAAAATCTTTCCTTATCCTCTGGAGAAGAACCTCTAAAATTTTCATTCTCCATTCCCCCCTCAAAATATACGGAACGATTAAAAAACTGCACCCAACCAAAATCAGAACTACTAACTTTAGAATTATTATCCAAAATAGAAAAATCAAAATCACTATTCAGAAAATCGGAAACAATTTCATCAGTCACGTTAACTTGCTTTTGATATGTACCATTTCCATATGGATACACAACATCACATGTGCCATTTAAGATTGCTTCATAAGCATTCACATAAGTTTCAACTGGCATTAAGACATCACAATCATAATTGATTACAACATCAGTTTTAGTCATCGCAAGCATTTCATTTAGAATATGCATACGATAAAAGACTGAATCATCAGACTTTTCAAATACATGAGTAAGATTAATATCTTTACCGACAAATTCCTTTACTTGAGGTAAAACATTTTGTTCAAAAACTGGTTCAATATCAACTTCTTTGATAATCACATTAGTATCAAAATTTTCAAATAAGAAGCAAAGAAGAGTAATAATATTTCTCATTCTATCTTCAGATTCTATTCGTAGAGGAATGATAAAAGTAGCATTTGATAGATCAACCATTTGGATATTCCCAATTTTCAAAAAAGTCTGTGTGCTTCTCCTGAAGATATTCTAACTCACTTTGAATAAATTGCCAAGCAGTACCATCTCCCTCCACAACTATATCAAAATTTAACTTTGAAGTTGCATTATTAAAATGTTGTCTGCTAACAGTTAAAAGATTTTGAACAATCAGTGGCATCCCAAATTTCATGCGAAGTCGATGATACCATTCATGATCCATACTAGTAGAAACATTAATATCAAAATATTCAAGATCACAATTCCGCAAAGTTACGTTAGAGGGAGAACCCAAAAGATTATTTCCAACCAATAAGTGATCAGGGTATTTTGGAATTCTTGGATCAAAATAATTAACGGTATCAAAGGTATGAATAAACCCATTTACCAACCAATACTTATTACTATTATCAAGAGCATCAACGATAGTTTCTAAAGCATTTTCTCCATATAAAAAATCATCACAATGTAGAATTTTAATATACTTTCCATCACACAAATTCATTACATAGTTTGAATTTGCAGACATTCCAACATGTTCTAAATTTTTTTCATATTTTACAGAATAATCACAACATAATTTTTCAACCAAATCATTTGGAGAATTATCAGAAACAACTATTTCATAATCCTTAAACGTCTGCATTTTAACACTATCAAACAATTCTTTCAGGTGTTGAACTCCCGAATTATCATTTACATAAGTTGGAACAGCAATAGAAATCTTTGGCATCAAATTCTCATCCACCTTTCTGGAATAAGATCACTATCATCAACAGTAGCAGCAGGTCCATACCACTTTTGAGGAGCAATAATTGGTTGGGTGGGATTCTCAATTAACCATGCCCCCCACCAACTCATTGAACTATTAGCAATAATTCCACCACTACAAAGAGACATTAGGCAAAGATCAATATAAGGAATTAACGAATGGCGCATCTGACCATCAGCATCAAGATGAACATGAACATATCTTTCATTGTTTTCCGATAAAAGAAACCTATCGGAACTAAAAATTTCCTGTTTTGCGCACCAAGGAATATCATCAGAAAAAACTAAAACTGGGATATCTTTATCAAACTTGTCTAATGCTTTTTCATAATACTCCAATTCGCATACGGGATGGTAGTATTGAAGATTCACATAATCACCACGACGAACATGGAGAAAAATTACATCTCCAATTTGCGAAATAAAATTTTTACAAAGTTCCAAATGTTCAGATTTAAAAGTAAAATCTTTTCTGATTTCATCTTTAATGTTAGTAAAATATTTTTCAGTTTGGAAGTAATCTTCAATATTACAATCATCTGGACAACTATCAAAAAACTCTTTGTCAAATGCACCAGTGTTTGCCTTATAAGTTAGAAAACTATCAGGAACAAAACCAAGATTTTTCTCAGAAACTCCACCCATTTCAAAGCAATCAAAAAGTCCGTAGTTAGTTTGGTGTGGTCCATTTGGAGAAGGAACTACCCAATCATACCCGTGATGAGCAGCAATACCACGAAGAGCGGCATACTGAAACATTTGATTACCAAGACGCCCGTTAGATCCAAGTCTATTATATCCAATCATGATTAATCCTCTATTACAATTGTTGGGGGTAAATTAAAATGAAAACCAAATGGTGTTAATCCTTGATTTTCTGGTACAGGTGTTTCGTAAGAAAACCTAGCAGCAACTTCTACAGGAGGAAATTTGCAACCTTCCTCAATAAACATATGTCTATTGTGAACACAGATATTTCCATCCTCTGCGAAGTTATTCGCATTAAAATGTTTATAAAAATTTCCAGTAGTACAATCAAAAGGTATTTCTCTGTTTAAAGGAACTTCAAGAAGTTTTTTACTACGAAGAGAGAAACCACCATTTCCAACTCTAATATGTTCATCAAAAGGTGACACATAAGAATTTTCCTGATATGGCCAAGGAGCTCCAATGTAGTCATAGTCATAGAACTCATCTGACCAGGAATCTGGATTTACAATAAATGCATGATCATGAACCATCAAACAATAATCTTTATCTACATGCTTATAAAGTTCATATAAACAATACTTACTGTATTCGTCAATATTGGTTATTGGATAAACCATTTCCTCCACAATAATACCATCTTCCAATAAAGAATCCTGATATTGATTTTTGATCTCCTTTGAGGTAACAAGTTTAACTGAACCAAACTTTGCTTGCTCAATGCAAGTGTAAATTGCCTTAATACTACCAGAAACTCTGGCAGTATTATCTATTGCGATCAAAGTTACTTTAGATAAATCAAGCATTGATAAAAGAGTCAACTACTGTTTCAATATAATCAATCATTTTCTGATTAATTGTTGGCGAACATCCAAGAAAGAATACTTTATTCAATACTTGGTTCGCTTTTGGATATTTAGTTGCATCATCAAGATGACTATATCCAGGATGAAGAAGAACGTTCCCAGCAAAGTAGTTTCGTGTTTGGATTTTATTACTTTCCAGATGTGCAACGAGAGATCTTTTTAGTTCTTTGTTGTCACAAATAATAGGAACTCCAAACCAACTTGTTTCTACTCCTTCTCGCTCATTTACTACTCTTGCTCCAGGAATCTTTTCAACAATTTTTTGAATTTTTTCTTTGTTACTTCTGCGGAGTTGGTGAATTTCTTCAAACTTTTGAAGTTGAATTAAACCAACTGCACCTTGCATATCAAGAGGTTTGAGATTATATCCCATAGTTGAGAACACATACTTATGATCAACTACATCTTCATAGTTTTCCAACCAGGTATCAAAACGACGACCACAAACACCATTGGAAAGAAGATTCTGTTGACCAACGCAATAGCATCCGCGACCCCACCAAGCAAAACTACGTGCAAGATCAATAATTCCTTTCTCATTTGAAGAAACCATACCACCTTCCATTGTACAGATATGGTGTGCAGGATAAAAAGAACAGGAAGCAGCAACAGCATAATCAGTTAGATAGTTTCCATTCCACTTACTTCCAAGACTATCACAATTGTCTGCTATCAGAGCAATATTCTTACGGCGGCAGAGATCAACAAACTTATTCACATCATAAGGATTACCAAGAACAGGTGATGAAATAGCACCAACAGTTTTATCCGTGATTTTACTTTCAACTTGATCCAAATCCCAATTAAGATCTTCCCAGTCAATATCAACAAAAATTGGTTTCAATCCACACTGTACGATTGGAGCGATAGTGGTAACAAATCCACAAGCACACACAATAATTTCATCACCATCTTTCCAACCAAAATATTTCTTTAGTGCGGCAAACATTACAAGATTGGCAGAACTTCCAGAGTTTACCATCACAGAATGTTGAAAGTTAAACTTCTTTGAAAACTCACGTTCAAACTTATTAACCTGCTCACCAGAAGAAAGCCACTTACCTTTCATTGTAGAGTGAATGATTTCTCTAACTTCCAAATCATCCCAATAGGGACCAGAATAATAAACATTATCTTTTCCACCAACAAACTCCTTTTTGTTTGCAAGATATGGAAATACATTATCATCCACTTCTTTTGCAGATTGAATGAAACTATCAATTAAGTCGTACATAGTTGTTTAATAATTTTGTCTGTTGAAATCGATTGAGTAAATCCAAGTGCCTGTAACTTTGTAGTATCAAGCCAAAAATCCTTTGCCTGAACAATCTTGTGAAATTCAGGTGCTTCTTTAAATTTTATAGTTGATTCAGATTTCAGATACTCCTTTGCTTTACCAATTATATCACGAATAGAAGTCGGTTGTCCACTTCCAACATTATAAATTTCATTAATACTTCCAGTATCACATATAAGTTTTATTGCCCTACAAACATCATCAAGGTGCATTACATCACGAACTGGTATACCATCATCATACAAATAAACATCCTCATTTTCTTTAAGAAGATTAATCATATGAACTAAAGCATTCTTTTTTAAAGATGCTTTATTGTCACTGTTTCCAAGAACATTACAAAGACGTAAAATTCTATATTTGACATTATAAGTCTTACAAAAAGAAATTAATAAATCTTCTGCTGCTTTTTTTGTAATAGAATAGAATCCTGTTGGTTGACAATAGTATTCTTCTTTTGCTGGTAATTGAGTTTCTCCATAAACAAACCAAGAACTAATGAAGTTAAACGTAATATTTTCTTCTCGACAGTTATCTAAAACTTCACATAAAACTTTAAGATTAGTTTCAACATCTAGTGTAATGTTTGTATGAACATTGTAATTATCAACAGTAGAAATAAAGTAAAGAATATCTTTACTTTGTGGTTTTCTACTTTCCCTCTCAATCTTTATGATTTTGTCAGGAAACATTCTACAATAATTTCCACCAACAAAACCCGTTCCACCAAAAACACTAATCATTTTTCTTTTAATAATTTTTTCAATTTTTCTGTTTTATCTTTATTATAAACTTCTCCAACTTCACCTTTCATCCAAGGCAAAGTATTACTCGCATTTTTGTAGTGAAAAATAAACGCATCATCAATACTGTTATCTTTTTCCAACTTCATAAAATCAACAAAGGTTGGTTTTGGAAAATTATATTTTCTTGCGATATCACGAATCTTGGAATAATTTTCGCAAAAATATTCCCAATAATTTTCCCTATCAATTTGATGTGGAAAAGTTTTACTATTAGAATGTTGATATTGTGTGATATCTAATGCCTCTTCTTCAAAATTTATTTTGAACTCAGAACATCCATTCAAAACAAGTTGATTAGGAACATTCGAATCTTCACACAATCCCCACTGATCAATATAATTAATTTTTAATTGATCTTCATACTTTTTCAAGTAAACACTAACTTCACCACCAACATCAACAGAAAGACCATCAACCCATCCATCGCCCCAACTAATTTCTTGTGGATTTGGCATTTTAGGAATATCTGCAATAACTAAACCATTCCAAGGATATTTAAATGCTATTTCTTGATATTGATCCTTGATATATCGATATGATGGAACAAAAGCAAAATTGTATCCACTCATAATATCGACGATTGATATATCTTTAATAAAGAACATATCAGAGTCAATCAACAAAGAGATGCAATCATTTTTGCTTATATAATTTTTCCATCCCCAAGTAAATGAATAGGCACATGCAGTATTTCCATTCACATATCTATCACCTTCAAACATCTTATTATTATTCAAGAATTGAAGAGATGAATCCAGATCAACTCGAATACATTCTACACCCAATCTTTCACATTCACCAAAAATAAAATCTATTTTATTTTCGTCATATCCACCATCACCACCTGGTCTCTCATTATTAAAAACAATATATTCAAAATCGTCTTTAACATGTTTTTTTATACTTTCATACTGAAGTGAAATAAAATCTGGTCTATTGTGAGAATAAGTATAAATTTTTACTTTTGCCATTTTCAGTCTTCTCTTTTAATGTAAACAATAATATTCTGACTATATTCTTCCTCTACTTTATTTGTATCATCAAACAAAAAATTATCAGGTAAAGATTGAATTGTTTTTTTATGATCTTCAACACATTTTGGTGAATAAAGATTTCTGATAACATAAGAATATTTTGATTTTGAAATAATTTTATTAAAATATTTCATTTGAAACTCAGTATCACATTCACTTAAAGAATTAATTGCTATGGTTAAATCTGTATTTTGAAAATCAAATTCATCAATATCAAAGCAGGATAAACTTTTAATCCTATCTTTAAGATCATCATAATTTGAAATATACTTATCAACCAACTTACAAGTTTCGGGAAGATCAACTAAAGTATATTCAGAAAAATCTAAAATTCCACCAAGAACAACAGCAAGTCCGCCATATCCTCCACCAATTTCTACGATTTTATTAATCGAAGAATCTTTTACATATTCAACAATTTCCAATGCATTATATGCATACTTTAATGTTGTAAGAGAAAACTTTCCAATCTCTGGATCTTCATAAAGATCTGGATTTCCATAAAAATCATTCCTTCTAAACAATTCTAAATTGTTAAAAAATATAGAATTGTTATCAAGTGTTTTAATTTTATTGAGAAAATAATCAAAAGTATCTTTTGTTCCTCCCTCTAAAATATAACGATACCTAGAGTCTTGTTTAAAGTTAATGAAATTTTCATCTTTAACTGCTTCAGAGCAAGCATTAACATATCCTTCTGCAATTTGCTCATCAATTTCCCAGTTTAAAACTTTTGTCATTTCAGACTCCAATAAAATTTCTTTGTTTCTTTATACATTTCATATTCCTTTTTACATTCCACTCCAGTCATTAAGTCACCTTCACGATCTAACCAATACCATTCATCAACGATAGATTCATGAGGTCTCCACCAACCATTGGATGTTTTCCAATCAAACCAATATTTTGGAGCAATCACATCACAATCTTTATTTGTCCAAACAGGCCAAAATGCAAATGTGGAAGATGAGATAATTACATTCTTAGCAGTATTGAGAATCGAATAATCAACTCCAATTGGACCACCTGGGTAGGCATACCAACCAATACTACCTTGGTATGGGTCTTTCTCCTCCATCATAGCAGATCCAACTACTTCCGCAAAGGGAATGAATTGTCTTGCATGTTTTGGATCATCAGTTACACAAACAAATTTCATATTAGGATTCTTTTCCAACATATGCTTTGCCGCATTCTGATAATACTCAGGAGGAACCCAAGAAGCGCCAGTCAAATAATCACCACCACGGAATTGAATCACACAGATATCATCTGATGAATAATCAGTAATTTTATTATCATATTCCAACCATTTGATAATATCATCCCTACGATCATTAATGTAAGACATATTTTGAAAATATCCTTCAACTTTAGTATTATCCGGAAGACTATTCCAAAGATAATCATCAAAGAAATTCATTTCCTCTCCTCCCATATAGGAAGGATATCTTTGCCTACGCTCCAAATAGTAGTGTTCAATTCCTTTAGGCAACTCAACTGGAGGTCCACCTTCTGGACCGAGACCACCTATAACAGGTTTACCCATATCAAAGTTAGTCATAAATGCACATGCTTTAAATGGAGTAGTGGGTTTCTTCTGAATACCCCAATCATATCCCATTCTTTCCGCAATGATTCTTGGTACGATAATATGCCAAAGTTGGTTACCAATACCAGAACCATCATAAATTTCAGAAACAATCATTTAATTAAACTTGCAAACTTCTCTTTATTATTAAGTATATATTGTGGATAAGAATCATCTACTGCAACAGTTTGATAAACCGCATAGTCCCTACCCAATGGATCTTTATTATCTTTAACTCTGGCAACATTTTGTTTGATTTGTTCATTATTTAATTCAGAATGCGCAGCACATTCAATCTTTTTCAATACCCTTTCTTCAACAGAAAGACCTTCACTTCCTACATAACTCCAATGCCAGCCACCAGGAAAAATTCTATAATTTTTTTCAGTTTCCTGCTTACTGCGAAGTTCAGATAATGTATATTTTTCAAGAATAGACTTTCCAAATATTTTAGTACCCAACCATCTGGGTCTATCTTCATAGTCCCAATCAGTAACCATAGCACGAATTATACCACCAACTTCAACAAGATTCAAGTATCCCATACAATTTTCTTGGGCAAAATGAAATATAGAATCTTGCTCAAAATATGAATCCAAATCTCCAATTGCTTCTGGATTTGGAACTTCGTCAACATCACTCCAGATAATCACATCTTCATCGGATATGTTCTCAAGAATTACTTTTTTAATGCCATCTTTCTGGAATACATCTCTTTGATAAGGATGAAGGTCTAATGGAGTGGTATCTTCAACAATATTATGAATAATTTTATGATTGAATTTTTTAAACCTCTCTTTGTTTTCTTGATAATAAAGTGGTTTTTCGAGTCCAGAGAATGTTTTAGTTGCTTCACTTAAGATAAAATAATCTACGTATGAATCTAAAACATTCAATCTAATTTCTAAAATATCTAGTTCATTAAAGAATGGGAATACATCAAAGACTTTCATATTCTTTCCTCATTGATTCAAAAATTTTACTAATACCACTTTCAATTGATGTTTTTGGACTCCACCATTTCATGATAAAAGTATCTGCCTGATTTCTCTTATCAAGTTGAACTGAATCTTTTTCGGTAGAAGGTTGAACTTTTATGTCGTATTTTCCAATCAAATTAAATTGACCAGCAATAATATTAGCAATGTCTTTAATTTTAGTGTATTTAAAACTTGTAATATGCAATTTATCTTCTGAAGTAAATTCACTATAATGTTCCATTACAGTTTCAAGTGCTTCACAACAGTCTTCAGCATAAAGAAAATCTCTTTCCTCTTCTCCATCAGTCATCATATCAATTATACCAGTTTCAAATCCTTTACTGATAAAATCTGTAATAACATGTGCCTTTTCATGATCTTTTTCGATTCCATAAACATTCCAGAACTTAACAATAAGTCCATTCAAAGACTTTGTATAGAGTTCTCCAACATTTTTAAGGACACCATAAGGAGAATAACTCATGTTACTCATTTGCGATGAAGCAAATACAAATTGTTTATTGTATTTTTGAATCAAAGTAAATGCATTTGCCATCAAACGGCAATTATTATTAATAAATTGGAAAGTATGTTGATACTTTTTAAGATATCTTGATCCACCAACATCAAATGCAAGAAAGAAAACAAAGTCAGAATCTGCAATTCTTTCTTCTAGAAGAGTGTTTGGAATCGTGGTCATATCTTCATCAGGAGTATTGACCATATCAAACTCATGAACTTGATGACCTTTGTTACGTAGATACTCTGTCAAGTAGGCACCAATTTGCCCACTGGAACCTAATACTGCAATTTTCATATCAAACAGGATGGTAGAGAGGAACGTAGTTTTCAGTTTCGAGTTGAGAATTAATCCAATTATAGGTTCTTGAAATACCTTCTTCAAGAGTCATTGAATAATCCCAACTAAGTTTTTCACGAATCAAGTCATTATTTGAGTTACGACCACGAACACCAAGAGGTCCATCAATATGCTTTTTGATAATTGTTTTACCAGCAGACTTAGCAGCGATATCTGCTAGTTGATTAATAGTAACCATTTCTTCAGATCCAATATTTACTGGTCCCATAAAGTCAGATTGAACAAGACGATAAGTTGCCTCAATACACTCATCAATATAAAGGAATGAGCGTGTTTGTTCACCATCACCCCAAATTTCAATCTCACCACCTTCAGAAGGAAGTTCCGCTACCTTACGACAAATTGCTGCTGGAGATTTTTCTTTTCCACCTTTCCAGGTTCCTTCAGGTCCAAAGATGTTATGATAGCGAGCAACGCGAACAGGAATGTTATAATTACGATTATAAGCAAAATACAAGCGTTCGCTGAAAAGTTTTTCCCATCCATATTCACTATCAGGTCCAGCGGGATAAGCATCCTCTTCTTTTAAACCTGGATTTTCAGGATCCATTTGAATATGCTCAGGATATGCACATGCAGATGAAGAAAAGAATACAACTGTTTTATTATTTCCAGTTCTATCATTCAGATCTTTCATTGAGCGGAGAACATTCAAGTTAATTGATGCGGAATTATTCATTACATCAGCATCATGATCTCCAGTAAAAATATATCCAGCACCACCCATATCAGCAGCAAACTGATAGATTTCATCGAATGGTTGAATATATTTTGATGGAATAAATTTATAAAAATTACTTCCGTATCCTCTAAATTGAACTACTTTTTCAACAAAAAGTTGATCGGTCAAGTCTCCTTTAATAAATTCATCTGCTTCAGTTTTAGAATGGTCTGGATTTTTAAGATCTACCCCACGAACCCAGTATCCTTCATTTTTCAGTCTCTTAACCATGTGACTTCCAATGAAACCACCAGCACCGAGTACAAGTGCCTTTTTTACATATTGTGTCATAAATGAATGAATAATCTTTAGTATATATTATACAACATCAAGCAACATTTTGCTTGTACCACTCATAAGTTTTTTGAATTCCATCATGAAGATCAATCTTTGGTTCCCAACCAAATGACTTGATTTTATCAACATTCAAAACTTTACGAAGGGTTCCATTTGGTTTTGTAGTATCCCAATTTATATTACGATCATATCCAACAATATCAGCAATCATTTCGGCAAGTTGCTTAATTGTTATGTCACTTCCAGAACCAACATTAATGTGCTCCGAGTCATCATAATTTTGCATACAAACATAACATGCTTCTGCTAGATCATCTGCATGTAAAAATTCTCTCATTGCAGATCCATCTCCCCAAAGTTTGACTTCCCAATGCTTACTATGATCAAGTGCAGCATGGAACTTTGCAATCATTGCAGGAAAAACATGAGAGGTTTCTAAATCAAAATTATCATAAGGACCATAAAGATTGCATGGCATCAAACTAATTGCATTGAATCCATATTGTTCCCTATAAGATTGGCACATTTTAATGCCTGCAATTTTTGCAATTGCATAGGCATCATTTGTTGGTTCAAGATGACCAGAAAGAAGAGAAGATTCAACAATCGGAACCTCACAAAACTTTGGATAAATGCAAGAAGATCCAAGAAATAAAAGTTTTTTAATACCAAATTGATATGAAGCATCTATGATGTTTGATTGAATCATTAAATTATCATAGATCATTTCTGCTTTATGATTTTTATTTCCTAATATTCCACCAACTTTTGCAGCAGCAAGAAAAACATATTCTGGATCTAAAGAAGAAAAGTATCTTTGAACTTCATCCTGATTTGTAAAGTCTACATCTTGACGAGTTCCTTTAATAATATTTGTATAACCTTTACTTTCAAGGTTTTTTATAATTGCGGAACCAACCATTCCATTGGCACCAGCAACTAAAATTCTAGATTCTTTGTTCATTTTTTATACCACTCAATAGTTTCTTTTAAAGAATTTTCCAATTTAAATGTAGGAGACCACCCTAAAGTATTTTTGATTTTGGATATATCAGTAGAGTATCTTCTATCATGCCCAGGTCTGTCCTTGACATATTCTAGCATAGACTCATCAAAATTCATATATTTGAGGATCATCTTTACCAATTCAATATTTTCAACTTCACATTCACCACCAATATTATATTTCTGACCAACAAAACCTTTTTGCCAAACTTGAATAAGTGCTTCGCAATGATCTTTTACATACAACCAATCCCTAATTTGTTTTCCATCACCATAAATAGGAATCTTTTTTCCCTGAAGTAAATTTGTAATTGCTTTTGGAATAAACTTTTCGGGATTTTGTCTTGGTCCGTAATTATTAGAACAATTGGTTATAATTGCAGGAATACCATAAGTATTATGGTATGCCATAACAAAATGATCACTTGCTGCTTTTGACGCTGAATATGGATTCCTAGGATTATAAATTGTTCCTTCAGTAAATTGCCCTTCTTCTATAGAACCATATACTTCATCAGTTGAAATATGAATAAATTTTTCAACATCATATTTCATTGATAAATTTAAAAGATTTACCGTCCCTTTAATATTAGTTTCAATAAATTGTGAACAATCTTCTATCGAATTATCAACATGTGTTTCGGCAGCAAAGTTAAAGATTGTTTTTATTTTATGTTTTGAAAAAATATGATCACATGCTTCTTTAGAAGCAATATCTATAGTATAAAAAACTACCCTATCGGGAATATATTCCCAATTCCCAGCATAAGTAAGTTTATCAATACAAATAATCTCTTCATCTCCTACTCTTCTAGTAATATGATGAAGAAAATTACTTCCAATAAATCCAGCACCACCAGTAACTAATATAGTCATAGACAATCATTCCTCAGTGAATATTTTTCCAAAAGTTCTGGGGAATACTGTTGAATGTCTTTAATATCTTTTTCTTCTCTTTTTGCATTTTCAAGTTCATAAACTCTGTTTCTAAGTTCTGTAGTAGAATATTGATGTCTCCTTTTATGATAATGAATTTTTATACCATTATCAATACAATATTGTTTTCCAGTAACTTCAACATCTCTATATTCTTCACTCAAAAATCGAATGTGAAACGTTTGTGTTTTTATTAAATTCAAAAGATCTGCTTCTGTATCATAAAGAAGAATTTCATCAACATATTTACATCCTTGAACCTGCACGTATCTTTCATAAATGGATTGAACTGGTTTATTTTTTAAACCTGGTCTATCGATTGTTGGATCAATTTGAAGTGCTACTTTTAAATAATCACACATTTCTTTTTCCATTTTAAGCATTGTGACGTGCCCAGCATGGAAAAGATCAAAACAACTACAATTAAATCCTATTTTCATAAAAAATCCTTTATATTATTATATAAAAAAAGAGAGGTTTATACAACCTCTCCTATGTATTAACTCAGGCTCGCCACCAATTCTTTGACTGGAAATTGGAAACCAGGCGGGAGTAACCTCCATCCGCACCAACAATCCTTTAGAGAGATTGTAAACTCGTAATAGGGTCATATTTGACTCCACCAGTATAAGTTTTAAGTCATTCCAGGACTAAGATAAAGTTGGGTTAATTTTGAAATCTCAGTAAAAGTAAAGAATGCACATAATAATAGTACATCCCATAATCTTAACTTGATTGCAAAAGGTATTGTGAGTATTCCACCAATACATTTTACAAGTAACCCATTTTTAAAATCACCCCATAACATGATTTGATAACCTATTATAAGGAGAAGATTCCCAAGATATCTCAGGATACTTGTTCTAGACATAAGGGGTTTGCTCCCGACCAGTATTTTTTACGACTCTCCATGTCGATTTAACATTTTTAATCGTTTTGTTTCAGAAATTTTTCTTTTAGTTTCTTCACTCATCGGACCTCTTTTTTTACCTTTTTTAGCAGAGGACATTTTCTTTTTGGTTTCTTCCGAATGAATATATCCTAAAGAATTTTTATTACTTTTTAAAGTATCTGAAATTTTTTTACGATGTTCATCCGTTAAACATTTTCCATAAAATGGATGATTTTTTCCACTTACGGATTCTGATATTTTTCTTTTAGATTCTTCTGAATGTTTTTTACCAGTCCATGAGGGTGGATTATTATATTTTCCACCCTCATTTATATTTTCCAATAACCCACCTTCAGTTTTTTTCCCAAATAAAAATATCATATATTTTTCATGAATAAATGCTTCTTCTTCTGTTAGATTATCTTTGAGAATAAGAATTCTGTCTTTCGGGGGGACAGAAACATTATCATGAACATGGTATGCTCTACGTCCAGTTCCTTTTCCTATGTAATATGGAATATTATTTTTATCAAAATAACAATAAGTATAAAACTTGGACATAAGTACCCTACCCAATCTATTATTATTTATAATAGACCAGTGCGCTTTTAAAGTCATCCCGAGACTATTTAATCCCAATATTCAATGTCATCGGGATCAATGTAACAGGGTTGATTAGTCAACCATTTCGCATATTCAATATCTTCCATTGCAACAGAACATTGCATAGAATTATCGAACAAATAAACGTCATTCCACCTTTTAGAATAATAATCTTGCGTTTGAAGACGAAAATCTGGTTTTCCGTTTAATTCAATAATTCCTTTTTCAACGAATCTAAATCCTTCTCGTTCAAGAATAACTTTGGTACTCATGCAACCTCAATGGACTCAAGATCGGCAAGAACATATTCCATAAGCATTTCATAGTCATCAAGAGGATCACCTGAAAATACTACTCCTTCGTTCTCATAAAAACGACGGACCTTTT
>Ga0129333_10001828_pt1 | contig 19533 bp, 26 predicted proteins | sample CPB6_08_DNA_FD_94474 | JGI IMG/M metagenome (GOLD analysis project Ga0129333, IMG submission 94474) | Freshwater to marine salinity gradient microbial communities from Chesapeake Bay, USA - CPBay_Sum_0.6_0.8_DNA | ecosystem: Environmental > Aquatic > Marine > Coastal | place: USA: Chesapeake... | reverse complement strand
TTCACGCCTTTGTACAATTTTATTCTTCGTTGGTACACAGGTCTATACTCCACAGGATATGACGCCAAATCGGCAACTACCGAAATTCTATTTGAATATAAATAACTTGAAATTTTTTGCATCCTACATGTATTTATGGCGAAATTAAGAGAAAACATACAAGAACAATTACCCTTTATTTCTGTGCTTCATTATGGAGAAAGTGAATATGTTGGGATCATAATAAATCAAGATCAATTTGTAACTAGCTTTTTTGATTTAGGCATGTTAAAAACACCTGAAGATAAAGCTGGATTATTAGAAATTGGCGAGATTTGGTGGTGGGAGTCGAACAGACAAGTACCTATCAATATTTTCCTAAGGAAGGAAATAGAACCTTATAGATATGCTATAAAAACATTTAATAGCAAAGATGTAAGAATAATGTTAGGACCAGTGGTTAATTTATTAAATTTAACTATAAAAAGAGTAAAACGTAAAAGTGTACAGTTAGTCAGATCACCTAAACGTTAACCATGCTCGTAACTTATTGATTCGCAAATTAAATTCATCTGTACTACAATCGCTTGTGCATATGCTATAGCATGAGCTTTCTTAAAGTAGTATTCATTATTTTCTGGTTTTTTCCAAACCTCGTCTAAGACGGTCGACCATGGCTCTCCAACTAGGTATCTCTTCGCTGGACGTATCAGTGCTAATACTGCTGCTAGTTGTTCTATCGTTTTCGGTTTCATTTGACGTAATATAGAACCATGCCCGTTTACGTGAAAGAGTAAGTTGGCGAACTCGTCTTGTTCTAGAAGATCCCATAATGGCTCAGTCTCCATTAGTTGTGTCAAATGTTCTTCGTTTTGAACATCTTTATACACACTGACATTTAGTAAATCTATTTTAAAATAGCCTTTTTCTTCCGCAGTTTTATATTCGATATTTGACAGATTTGTTACAGGATTAGACGGTATAGGTTGTACGTAGATACCAGTATTATGTGGTAGTAATTCGTCGTTTTGTAAACGACTAGCCCTTACATGTTTAATATGTTTAAGGGCTAGATCACGATCTGCAAAGTCTATATCGATATCAGGCATTATTGTATAACTTCAGTTTCGAATAAAAGTAAAGGCAAATTTTTTGATAAAAATTCTGCATAGTCAGTTGCTTCATCTATGTTTTCAAAACCTTCTAATTTTACATAGATAGAGTCATCTTTTTCGTTCACTAAGACTTGCATGGATAATTCTGTGTTAGTACTTCCTGAAACAACGTAGGTCATAGTCCAGCCTCCTTAATCACCTGTTTTACTAGCTCTATATCTTGCTTAGAACTTTTAAATTTTTTAGACCAAAATATAGGGTCTATAATATTACTTATAGCAGATAGCTGAGTATCGTCTAGTTGATCTAATAGCTTTTTACCTGAATTTGAATTAAGAATTAGCCAAGGGCTTACTTTTCCGTCTTTTATATCAAACATGGCTCTACTTGTACTAACATAGATAAAATAATGATTCCACAGACTATTATTGTTTTCTGCCCATAGTGTCATATGTTTGATTGACCTTTCTAGGGCAGTCTCGACAGCTTCCGTTTTTATTAAATCTAAAACGTATTTTTCATAAAGTTCATCCCTGCACCAGTGATCAATTTTAACGCCGCTTTTAACTATCCATTCTATAAAATTGTTCGGGTATAAAGGATTAATATTCGAAACAAAGCTGCCAAATTTAACAAATGCATTATAATAGGGACTTTTTGAAAATTCCAGATATGTTTTAGATTGAGCAGATTTTTGAGCTAGTTCGTAGAATTTATTAAACGTATAAAATCCCATAACTACGTGTTTTTCATTTTGTGCAAGATGTCTTCGTTTTTGTTCGCACATATGTACCATCAAAGTTTTTTCTTTAGTAAACTTTGATTGACAATGAACACAAACAAACTCTTGTAAAATCTCGGCTATCATTTAAAATAATCTTTAATTTGCTTATCACTGTATCCAAATAATTTTGCTTGTTCTATACATTCTTTTTCAGTAGTCAATGCAGCCATTAATTCTATTTCGTCAATTTTTTTATTCGGATGAATTTCAGATAGAAATTTAAATATTTTGCTGTTAGAATTCTTTTTTCGTTTAAATCCTATCCATTCATGATAAAATATTTTTCTTGATTCATGACTACACATACACAACAATTGCCAAAGAAGCTTTGGATGCTTTTGTAAGGTATTCCAGTGTTTATTGAAGTATTCATTAACAGTTAACAAATAATGTTCTTGTATATCTCTGCTAGTGGTTTTTACATTACTAATATATCTATTTAGAATAAAAAACTCGCTTTTCAGAGATTTTCTTTGATCATCATTAATATCGTCCCATAATGATTTTACGTTCAAATCCACTGCTGCTAGTTTTTCTTTTAATTCAATTTTTTCACTCATAAAATAGTTCCTGACTTAAACACCAATTATACACATCTTGATATGATAAGTCATCTTTTTCTTGTTCAAACAATGTACTAAAAAGATATCTCGGTTTTTCAAAATTAATAACACAGTGTCTATGTTGAGTATTGAACAAATAGAATTCTCCTACTTGGTACGGTAATTCTACAATCGAATCATTAAATCTATCTTTGGTATCTCCAAATAAGCAATGACTATTAGAAGTTTCTGTTAGCATATTAATAGCTACACCCCTATAAAAGTCTTGATGCCAGTTGTAGGATGTATTTGGAGACATACGTATCATCATGCAATTTTTAATAGGAAACTGATCATCGATTATTTTCAATAAAGGTTCTTTGGACCAAAAAATTTTTCCTATATCAAACATATCAAATCCGTCAATGTTGGTCCATTGATCGAATAATTTAATATGTTGGGCCAGTTTAATAATAAATTCTGATTTTAATGAAAATCTATTAAACAAGTGACTAGTATTATTTTGGATCATCAATGCTTAGTCTATATAACATTTTAACACGAGCTATAGCTTTTTGTAAGGCAGGATTAGTTTTTCCAGCCAATCTAATTTCGTTCCATAATTGATAATCTTCTAAATCAATAATTCCCTCAGATTTAATTATTTTTCTTTCATTAGAACCAAAATTTCTTTCGTAAACTGTTTGACCTTTATCCGGACTTTCAAAAATTTTTTTCATTTATATGCTACCACTCTGCTACACATTGCTGTTTTAGGATATTTATTAGGTTCGATTACAGTGTTACTGAATCCTACATCTTTTAACATTTTACTTAGACTATCTGCACTATATCCCCATTTATGCAACATTGCAACATTTTGATATTTTCCTATATTACCAAATATTCCTGCAACTCCCTGTTTCAATATTTTTTTATTATCGCTATAAATTCTACTAGGATCAGTGACAATAAATTTACACATTTTTAATAAATCGGGCCATTCTGTTGCTACAAATCCGCCTGGTTTTAAAATTCTATGCCACTCCTTTAACATATTAGGAACTTTGTCTGGCATTATATGCTCAATTACATGTACACTTAAAATCTCATCTACTGTATTATCTGGTACCGGATATATATCTGTTAAGTTATGTATAGTTACACCTGGTTGACCAGCACAATAATCACCATCTACATTTATCCAACCTTCGTATAAATTTGGTCCGCATCCTAAATGTAATTTAATAGGCAAACTTTTTTCTTGATACTTTTCTATTTCTTTAATTAAAGTCATGTTTTATAGTTTTAAAAAAGCTACACCATTTATCTGTAATTTTTTCTACAGAATAATTTTCGATAACATATTGTTGGCCGTTGGTAATCATCTCAAGTATATGTTTTCTATTATGTTTATCTAACGCCCACCCTAATCCTTTGGCATAGTTCTTTGTCCAAATAAAATCTGTAAACTCATCATAACTTTGAATTCTACTAGTAATTACGAATTTTCCGCTGATCAAGGAATCTATTAAACGAGTAGAACTTTTTGTAATTGTTCGATAATTTCCTTCTATAGGAATTAATACTATATCAGTATCCTTTAGGTATTCGCCTTGAGTTTCCCAATTCCATTCGATAAAATCAATTTTATCCATATTAACAAATTTATGATCTGGATTTTTTAATCGCTGTCTTGTTTTTTCTTCAAATCGTTTCGCTTTACCTGTTACAATGGATAATTTGTATCTGCCGATGTTTCTTTCAAGAAATGACCAAACTTCAACCCAATTTACATATCCTAAACTACTATTGCTACCAAACCATAAAATTTTTAATGTTTTTTCTGGTGAAAATTTTGGAGGTAGTATTGGGCGTTCAACTGGATCAGGGATAACTGTAGCAATTTTTCCAGTTCTTTTTAATATTTCTTCGGCCATAGTTAAACTATTACAAGTAATATAATCAGCTTCCAATGCACATGGCAACAGTGCATCGTCTTCGTCAAATTTATTATCGCATATATCAAATACTGTAATAGCTTTTCTTTTTTTAGATTCTAATATGTTATCTAGTTGAGAAAACTTAATCCACACAGCAATATCATTTTCTTGAAGATTCGTTATATTAGTTCCTATTGTAGAATTAATATTTCTTTTTTTTAATTCTTCAGAAATTAGTCTTCCTCGAAGTCTGTGACTTGCTCTTCTTTCAGAAAATTTGCTAGTTAAGAAAAATATATTACTCATCTGATTTTGTAAAGATAAAATCTGCTTTACCTATTTTTTGTACATTTTTGTAGCCTAACTGATTTAATAATTTTTCAGGATCAGGCATATCACTATTTTGTCGATTATGGGATCGTAATTTATTTTCAATTAGAATAACTGGAGAGTTGTGTTTAAAAAATTGTTCGGCACCTTCCAATAGATATCCTTCGTGACTGTCTACATCTATTTTTATAAAATCGATATCATTAAGATTTAGGTCGTCTAATCTAATAGTGTTTACATTTATTGTAATCTGACCTATTAAATCTTTTTCTTCTAACGTTGAAATCCATGCACTAAAATTATTATTTACAAAATTTTGCACGCCATTTTTATTGCTAATTCCAATATTTTTAATTTTACAATTAGTGATGTTTCTAATTTCTAAATTTTTAATACAGCATTCAAACATTTCTTGATTAGCTTCGAATCCTAAAACATTTTTAAATTTATTTGCTATTGTAACCGTTGAATCACCGATCCATGTTCCTATATCAATGGCGTTATCGAATTTTTTTACATATTTTAAAGCTTGTGTAATAGCGTCGATACAAGGAAACAGTTCTTCCTCTACCATTAAAGCCACCCTATCTTTAGTAGAATCTGCGCAATACCAGTTACCTATTTTTTTCATTTTGATATCCTACAGTTTCTCTTTCAATATCATTATGATCAAATTCTGCCCAATATAATTCAAACGCAATAGTGTCTTCTAGTGCTTCAAACTGATGATATTCTCCTGGAGCTACCTTTGTATACATTCCGTCCATTAACACTGTTTCATCGACAAGATTATAATTGTTTTTCCAGACTCGAATTAACAATGCACCTTTTTCTACAAAGAACCCATTCCACTTGTGTTTGTGTTTATGTTTACTACAAACGCCGCCTTTTTTAGTGTCAATACGATGAAATTCTAAAACACCATTAGCTTCTAATAGTTCAGTAGTGCCCCATACTTTTCCTGCAATCATATTTTTCCTTTACAAAATTTTACTTAAATTTATAAGTTCACATTGCCTACTAATTTCTTTAACAAAATAACAACAATTAGGTTTAGTAGAATCGCTAGTAGGAACGCTGAGAAGTTGTCCGTTTTTCATTTTAGGAAAGTACCATTTTACATCGTTATAAAAATTAACAATTTCTATTGGTTTAAATTCTATTCTAAAACTACTTAAGGGGTTAAAACAGAATGCTTCAAATCCTCTATCGTTTAAACTAGTTAATGGCAATATTTCTATATCATTATTACTACTACTATCACCTACTGCAATACTCCAATCAATAGGCATAGATATCTCATCGTCTCCAATTTTTAAAACCATTGCTGGACTATTGAAGCTCTCTAAAAAAATAAGAGGTATAAAATAGAAATCTGGATCTGTTGGATTACTATTATCTAGTACACTAAATCTCAAACTTTCGTCTACGTCGTCGGGCAAGTTATTTAAGTCAAATGCATTGTTGTTTAAAGTTAAAATTTTCATTTTGAGTTCCAATCAATTTTTTCAAGGGTGAACGGATATTTGGCATCATTATAATATTTTTTTCGTTCGGTTAAATGTTTTTTAGCATATTTGCAATTAGAAGTTATATCCCAGATTTGGACGAAATCTTTATCTTCAGCTTTTCTAATACCCCGTCCAATGCTTTGTATAACTCTAACAAAGCTCTTTCCGGGTTCCAAAAGAACCAAATTAAAAATCCTAGGAATATTAATACCCACAGCGGCCACACCGTAAGTCGCCACAATAATCTTATTGTCACTTGTTTTAATTTCGTCATATTCTTCTTTTCTGTCTGTAGTTTTAACTTTTCCTGATACAAATACAGAGTCTGGGATTAGTTCCGTTAATAAATTACCTGTATCTATTCTGTTCACTAATACTAGTGTGTTGCCTGATTCTGCTATAGTGTTAATGTAATTAGAAATATATTTGATTCGATCTTTGTTTGTTACCAAATATTTTAATTCGTCTGCATACGATTTAAATTCTAGAAAATCACTTAGTTGAAGTATATTAACATGCAGATTACTAAGGACTCCGATTTCTTGAAGTTCGTGAGCTTTTATACCTCCGATTACTGGTCCTATGCTAGCAAAAATTATTTCAGATTCATAATCTTGTTTTGGAACAGTTCCGGTAAGTCCCCAGCGTATAGCAGAATTACAAAAGTTTTGAGTTAATAAATTTTTCAAAACATCTGCTTTGGCCATGTGTACTTCGTCAACGATTACACATCTTACTCCATCTAAAAATTCTGCTAAAGTTAAGATTTCGTGTTCTTGATTTTTACTTTTTTTATCTAAAATGTTAAGACTTTGCCAAGTACATATTGTGTGAGTTTTGCCTAACTCTTTTCGATCTCCGTAATATACACCTACATCTAATCCTACAAGTCGGAAATCTTCTTCTGTTTGTGTAACTAAGTCTTTATTAGGAACAATGACCATAGTTCTGCCATAGGGTTCGCACAATTGAGCTAAGGTTGCTGTCATAATAGTTTTACCTGCACCTGTCGCCACTTCTTGTAAACTCTGAGGATTTTCTATAAATCTATTAACGACTTCGACTTGATCGTCTCGAAGCATTATAGGTTCGCCTTCGAATCTATGACCTGCTCCCCATACCTTACCTTGATCCGCCCAATATGTGTTTGTTACTTTAGTAAAATTTAATTTTAAAGAATCTCTCTTATCCTGTATATCTTCGATAGTAACGTTGTTTTCTTCTAATATCTCTAAAATTTTAGGTAGCTGATTTATATACCCGTTGCCACCTAAACCAAATAATGTAACACTGCCGTCCCATCTTCCTAATTTAAACGAAGGGCGATATCTAGCTGTTGGGTCGATGTACTTAAATTTATTAGCAAGTTTACGACGAATCTCAACAGGCAATCCTTCTAATTTAATGTTAACTTCGTCTTGAATGATTAATTTACAAAATATCATAATATCTTTCCGAAGCAGGTTTGTGCCAGCCATAGTGTATAATTAAATCTATGTTTTGGCAAAATGTTGAAGTTTTAGACCCGTTAAAAGTAGTAGAAAAATTTATCACAGATAATGGCCGCCAGTTACTAGTTAAGAAAAATTTAGGTAACAATGCACTGGCTATTCCTGCTATTCTTGTCTCTGAAGTTAACACTTTGTTTAAATTATTGTTTTTTATAAATTCATTAAACTCTTTGTTAATAGGTGAAGAATTGTCTACTCTAAAATATATTCCTGTATCACCATTATAGTTTTTATCAACGTATGTTTTTAATAATTTTAACATTTTTAAAGAATTTTCTACATCGTGTTTATTAAAAATAAACAAGCAAGGAAATCTGTTTAAATTAACTAAAGACTCTAAAACTTTTTCTAAGGTATAAGTTTCTTCATCGATCCATACATTAGATTTTGATCTATTGGCGATTTTAAATGTTAAGGAATCATCTAATTTTTCTGGTATAAATGAGTATTGATATTTGATTCTTCTGTCTAATAAAATTAAATTTTTATCACTTCCTTCTGTAATCTCATTCAGAGCAAAATTTAAAATTTTATTATTGTGTGGAGAATAAATGTCTAGATAGTTAGAATTGTTTTTTACTAAATCAGTGATTTTATCATATAAGTTTTTGATATCATTACTAATATCAAAGCCGTCATTTGAGAAAAAATCAACAACTGTTTTGAGATTAAATTCATTACATGGAATTTTATAAAATGTTGGAGAGATATTAATTATGTTACCCACCACTATTTTTTTCAATTTGTTAATTTTATCTTTGAATGTTTTATCATGGGTCGATTCTATGACAATATTCTTAAAATCTGGGTCTGAAAAGTATATTTTTTTAATCGAAATTATCTCTCTAAAATCTTTACTCCAGATTGGATTTTCTACTAATGAAATTTCTTCTGTATTCATATTCTTATAATTTTCTTTATTCGATGACAAAATGTTAATTAACAAATTTGCCTGTTTTTTGGTTAAAAAAATGCCTCTTTTTAGTTGTTGTGCTAAACTTAGCAATATCTTCTTTTCTTTTTTTGAAAAAGAAATATTGTCTAAAAATGAGGGATTTTCGATAAACGAAATTAGAAAAACATCAGTAGTTAACATTTTATAAATTATAAACAAATTTTACGCAGATGTCAAATATTAGGCATAAAAATACGTCTTAATGGGGTTCCTTGTTCAATTTCTTCAAGTGTCCATTCGGTATGACAAAACTTTTCAAACCAATCTTCTCTTCTAGGTCTGGCTGGTACATCTATAGTTGAAAAATCTGTATTGGCTACAGACACTGCTAGACTTTCATTACCTACAAATGCAGGTACACCGTTGATCACACTTAAAATACCAGTATTTGAACTCGGATTTACCACTGCCCATGCATTTTTTAGATCTTCATCGAAATCAAAATCATCGTATGTACTTGGTATATGTTTAGGTATTCTAACTTTCACATCTTTATATTTGAAGTTTGCGGCCCATGCCCAATCTCTCGGATGTGGTCTAAACACTATAGGCCTGTCAGAGTGAGTTTTTATAGAATCTATGGTGTGTTTGAGCCAGGAAATAGGATCAGCACGATTGATCCATTGTTCACTTTTAGTATGTTGTCCACATATCAAAATATTGTATCCGTTCATGGTCCATGGTTTCAATTCGAGTCCTAGAGTCTTTGATCTTCCAGGTATAAGATTAATTTGATTAGCAAAAAAACCAAGATTATTAATATGATTAAGACCAATTCTCCATGTCTCGCCTCGTTTCAAACACCCTACCTCTAATATCAATAATTTTTTTTTATTTTTATGAGCGTACTCCCATATAGGTTTGTTCTGTAACATTCTTCCATGCCACAATACTGACCAGATCACTAACACATCAGCAGATGTATCATGTTCTACTATGTCAATACCTATGTTTTTTGCTCCTTTTTCAAGAGCATTAAAGACAGGCCGAGAATTTTGAGCACCGAATCGAGGAAAAATTGACAGTTTCATGTAGTTGATAAGTAATATATGTATTTAACGGAGTAACCATGCCAAAGTATGCAGTAGTAACAACTTTTCATGCCAAAGGGTATGAGCAATATGCTCAAAAATTTATAAAAACTTTCTTAAAAACGTGGCCTGACACAGTTACCTTATATGTTTATACCGAAGACTGTGAAATTTCCGAGTCTGGGGTTAACTTAATTGTAAGAGATTTACATTCATCGAGTCAACCCCTAGTAAATTTCAAAAAAAAGTGGAAAAATGTTCCTAAGGCCAATGGTGATGTCAGTCAAGACCCTGTCAGAAGCAAAAGAAGAGATGCTGGCAAGGGATTTAAATGGGATGCAGTGAGATTTAGTCACAAAGTGTATAGTATATTTCATTGTGCTGGAAATTGTGACGCTGATATTTTGATTTGGATGGATGCAGACATGATTTGTCATAGTCCTGTTGACGAATCTGTGTTGAGTTCTTTAATTCCTGAAGAAAAAGACCTTTGTTTTTTAGGAAGAGAGGGAAAATTTAGTGAATGTGGATTGTATTCTTTAAATCTTCATAAAAAACAGACAAAAAGATTTTTAACAAGATTCCAAGAGTATTATGACGAGGCAGAAACTGGAATTTTTACCTTAGATGAGTGGCACGACAGTTTTGTATTCGATGCTGTAAGAAAAGACATCCTGTTGAACTCCTTAGACTGGTCGAAAAATCTTATAAAAGGTGAAGGCCACCCTTTGATTAACAGTGCATGGGGAGCTTATCTTGATCATCTTAAAGGCGCACGTAAAAACAGCGGCAAAAGTATGATTACTGATCTTGTTGTTAAAAGAACTGAAACTTATTGGACAAATTAAATGGGCTTAAGAGAATATCACGGATTTTATTTTCCGTCTTACGACGATCATTTTCCAAAAATGCTAGATAAGAGCTTAAAAAAAGATAACGTACTTCGTTACCAGTGGCGTGCCCGAGATGCTGCTGTAAAAATTTGCGAAAAAAGAAGATATTGTATAGATATTGGTGCAAATGTAGGATTATGGTCCTGTGATCTAGTCAAAGAATTTAATCATGTCATTGCTTTTGAACCTGTACGGGATTTTAGAAAATGTTTTGTGAAAAATGTAAAATTAAAAAATTATACATTATATGATAACGCATTAGGAAAAGAAGAAACTACAATTAATATGAATATTGTTACAGGAAATACTGGACATAGTCATGTTGATCCATCTTCATATGGTAACGGTGAAATTTCTATGAAAACTTTAGATAGTTTTAATTTTAATGATATAGATATGATTAAAATTGATGTAGAAGGGTTTGAAGAACAAATATTATTAGGTGCTCAACAAACAATAGAAAATAATCTTCCAATTCTTGTTATTGAACAACAAAAACACGAATATCAAGACGACATGAAAGAATTATCTAGCATTAAATTATTAAACAAATGGGGTTACGAAGTTATAGAGCAATATAACAAAGACTGGATTCTTAAATCAAAAAAGGCCTAAATTTTTGATAAATTTTTCCAATTTTTCCTTCCTCGTCGCTCCAGTGAGCTGCTGCTAAATCAAATAACCATTGATCTCTTTCAAAAAATTCAGGATTCTCAATATTTTGTAAGGACATATTAGCTACTGATTTAGCTACGCAACTTGAATCGTCTATAAAAATTGGAATTCCTTCGCAAACTGCTGCTACAGAACTGGAACTATTAAAAAATACTGCGGCCCATGCTTTATTCATACTAGCAACTAAAGGCACAGATCTACTGTCCATTATACTGATATTAGATTGCACAAATTTTGAAAAATCTTGAGGTTTTCCAGGATGTGGCCTAATAATAATAGGCCTATCTGTATATTGTCTTATCTCTTTTATTTTTTTATCGAGCCATACCATTGGATCTAGATTTTTCATGCTAAATCCGCCGTCTCTTTGCATACAAATTAGAATATGTCTGCCTTTTGTTCTCCAAGGTTTGATATCTACATTAAGAGCTCGACTAATTCTTTTCCAAGACTTAGAATCGCTGTGTTTATTAGCATATTCTGCTTGATCGTAAAATGGTCCGTCTAAACTATATCTCAAAAATCTGTTTTCTGAATCTGTGTATTTCCAACACCCAGCGTCGATACACATAGTTCTTCCGCCTATCTTTTGTTGTTCTTCTACAATTTGCTGTCGTAGTAAAATATTAGGTGTAGTTTTATCTTGTGTTACCCATCCAAGAATAACTGCTAATTTACTTGGAGTATATTTGTAAGAATTTTCGACATGTACATTAGCACCTAATAGTTTTGCACCATCTGCAAAACTTTGTAAGCAACTTTCTTTTCTAGGATGTTTGCTTAAATTTAAGACGCTACTTTTATAAACTACAACATCATGTTTCACTTACAATTCTCCAAGCTAATCCTGATCTCATTTCATCTACAGTAAATTGTGCATATGCTAAATGGCATGCCCATCGATGCACTTCATCAAGTGTTGGGATATAAGGCGTTTCAATTTTTGATAGATCAGACAAACACAAACTTTGAGCAGCATTTGGCCCTAATGTGAATGCCGGTTTACCTAATAGTAAAGCTTCGGTAGCAGCAATACTATTAAAGGTAACTAAACAATGTATATCTTTACTTAAAGCCATTGCCATGGTATCTGTGGTTACTCTTTCTGCACGACCTTTCTTAATTCTTGTAACTATTGGTCTGTCGGTATATTGTTTTATGGTATTGATAGTATTGGCTAACCATTCGTCTAAATCTAATTCGTAAAATGCCATTGCTTTTGCACTAGGAGGGCAAAGAAGAATACTCGAGCCTTTTCTAAATTTAGTTAATCCGACACCAGTAGCCTCGAATCTATCGCTTGGTCTATCTATAATTGGGCCGATATTTTGCATGGAATTTTTTGTAACTCTATGATACAATTTTTTACGGCCATTACCAAAATATCCTGTATCTATGTAATAAAAATCTCTTCCGGTTTCCTGACAGCTTTTCATCTGTTTACGTTTAGTGATTCCTCTTAAAAGCACAGGTTGAGATTTAGGTTCAGCAACATCCCAGGTACTAATTTGTCCTCCTGCTCCTAATACAAAATTTTGTAAAATAGGGTCGTACATATGGCCTTTCTCCAAATATTTTACTTCGTTACTGTCTGAATTAACAGAGATTATAGAATCTATTGTTAAATTTTTAACTTTCTCTATAATATTTTTAACAGTGACATTATAATAACTTCCGGCTGGGTCTACTCTATATTTCAATATGTCGTCAAAAATATTTTTAATTTCCTCAGGAACCGCTTCGTAAGGACTAAGAGTCGGAGGAGCTTTAATGTGCTCTAAATATTCATATTTTTCTTGAAGCCATGTAGCACCATATTCGCAATTAAGATAATTAGGAAACCAAGGACCGCCTTCAGTATAATGAAGTGCTTTAGGTGATCCATCTTTTGGTTCTTGATACCAATTTACTAACCAATTCCATTCGTGACTAATTGTTCCAATTTCTTCGTCTTTAAGCCATTGAAATCTATGTAAGAATGCGCCGCTTTGATCATTAACTATTTCCGGAGTTAATAATTGATTTGAAGGATGTTCGCAATTAAACAGAATTAATGAACTCCAATTTTTTCTAGGATACAAGTGTTGTGTTTGATTGTCCATCTTAGTAGAATTCGTTGGATTATATTCGTGATGAACACACATTACTGCATATTGTTGATTTTCTTTTCTATATGCGATTTCGAATAATTTAGTTACGTCATCTAAAAACAAAAAATCACAATCGCAAAAAATAGCCCACCCTTTATATTCAGAAAGGTAAGGAACTAAGAATCTAGTAAAAGTAAATTCAGTAGAACTAAGGGGATCTATTCCTCTATCATAAATTCCTTGTTCTCTAAGATCTTTTTGAATTAAGGGCTCAACTTCTACTCCTGAGCTTCTTTTAAGAATAGAATATTTGCAAATTTCATATGCAATGTCCTCTCTTGAATCGTAGCCTACGAATATTTTCATTTTCTTTCTATATCCTCTTCTATACAATTAGTTCCGTATTGTATCTCTACTATTTTTAAAGGCGTCGATGATGGATTGCATAATTGATGCCATTCTGTTTTTTTGATATGTAATGACTGATGTTTGTGAAATATTCCTAGGAATTCATGATCGCTTTTTCGATTAATCGTATAGATTTCTGCGGTGCCTTCTACTATAAACCAATGCTCTGCTCTGTCTTGATGCCGTTGCATAGATAGTGATTTACCTGGATCAACAGTAAGTTCTTTTACTTTAACTTCTGCATCATATTCATGTAAAATACGATAATAACCCCATGGTCTTTCAGTTTTAGGAGCTTTCCATTCTTTTAATATCCACGAACTAGAATTAGCTTTATTAAATCCGCCTACACCGAATGCAAACTCTAAATTATCGTCTTTAATATCCATTTCTGGAATATTGATGTGTGTTCTGTCACCACCATTAGCAAATATAATTTTATCTTGGGGATAACTTTGCCGTACCATCCAGATAGCATGTTTAGCACTGTTATCTTTATCATCAAAATCGATAACAAAATCTACTCCTTTAATGTTACGTAAAATGTTTGTACGTTCCATCAAAGGCATAAAGTATTTGCCTTTTTTACGAGTAAGCCAATCGTCAGAATTGACTCCTACAATAAGTAGATCTCCAAGTTTTTTGGCTTCTTGAATATAGGATATATGTCCGGAATGTAAGGGATCAAACCCACCGGTTATCAACACGATTTTTTTCATGCTGATATTTATATTGGGTCAAAGACTAGCGTCTTCCATTCCGGCTACTCGAAGTTTAATTATGTTAGATAATTGCCATTGTTTAATATCAAGAGCTTTAGTAATACCTAACCATTTATTCCTGAGTAAAGCGAATTCATTAATTATCTTTTCAAAATCGACAACATCTGATTCGCCTTCTACATACTTTTCGCAATCTCTAGAGCTCAATGCTCTTTGATAATTTTCTAAATATTTGCGAAAATGTTGACTTTTTAGTCGACGTAATTCAATATTAAGATATTCTAATATCGCTTCAATTTCTTGTAATTGACTATATCTTAATTCCACGATGCCTGGCATATTGGCTGCTGCCTTCTCAATATTTCCCGCTATGCGACTATCATCTCTTGCAGCCTGTAACTCGGCTTCAAAATGTACCACTGCATCTGGAATATAAGATATATCTTTACTTATTTTTGAATACCACATTATTCGTCGTCGTATCCCCAATTATCTTCTTCGTCTTCGTCTTCGTCTGTTTCGTCATCAAGATAATATTCGATAGCTTCATCTAATGCTTCATCAAATCCTATAGCCGAACGTAAAATTTTATCGCTGATGCCGTTATCAGCTAGCAAGTCTACATATCTTTCAGCTGCTAATTCTATAGTTTTTTTGTCTAAGTATTCTTTAAACAACATCCAGATATCTGCAATTTGATTCTCATTCATTTTCAACTAACTCCTCTGTCGTAGTTATTTTTATTTTATCAAAATCTGTCATTAATTTATCTAAGCAGTTTTCCTCATTACGTTCCCATTCTTTTCGATAATATTTAATTATTTCTCCATCATTTGTGGTGAATGAAAGCCTATTACCATCTTTCGTAAGATACCCTTTTGCTTCAGCTAGATCAACTAATCCGCTATATGGGTTCATGCCTGTTTCGTAAGGAATTTTTACTTGTACTGATTCGAACGGTTTAGCATAACGTGTTTTCATAACTTTACAGGCTGCACGGATGCCTCGAACTTCTGAAATTTTATTGCCATCCTCGTCTTCTTTTAGTTTAAGTTTCTTCATGGCAACCACGATAGAACTTGCGTAAATGAATCCTTGTCCTCCGGATATTTTATCATCTGGATCGAACATATCTTGGCTAGCATAAGTGTGATTTGTAGCGATAAGACCGACATTAGCACTGCCGAACATATTAACACAATTACGAACCAACGCCGTAAGAGCTTTTGGTTTTCTGCCCATATCACCTTTTAGATCTCCTGCTTCAAATTGATTAACATCAGTAGGTGTTAGTAACATTCCTAAACTATCTATAACAAACAGAACCTTTGGACGATCTTCCATAGTTCTATATTCTTTCATAAACTCATTAATAGTTTTTGCTACATCGTCAATCATAGCCATATTAAGTTTAAGAAGTTTTTCTTCAGAAGTGTCTACGCCTAATGCTTTCAGCCAATCTTCGTCAAGTGCATTTTCGCTGTCAATTAAAATAACATAAATTCCCTGCTCTTGTGCGTGTCTTACTAAATTGCCTGAACAAATGTAACTTTTACCTGCACCACTTTCACCTGCAAATACGGTAACTTTTCCTAATGGAACTCCACGATTGAAGTTTCCGCTGATAAGATAATTTAATGCATAATTTCCAGTACTGACCCAGTCAGTGGGATCATTAAATCCTACACCTAGTCCATCGATACTTTTAGTTAATGTTTTACGAAATTTTGTTAAATCAAATGCTTTTGCCATAATGTTTCTCCCTATATAATAATAAAATAATAATCAATGCCTGTCAAAGTTTTTGATTATCTGCCGGCCTTAGTTTTAAGTAAATCTTTATATTGCTCAAACAATCTTTGTTCATGATCATAAACATCACCAAAATTGTCAAAAATATGAGCAATGTCTTTGTTAACACAGTCCATCATATTCAAACCTATTGTTTTAAAACTTCCTAAATTCCACATTGAAAATTTAGAATGTGCATCGACTATTCTGTTTAACAATGCAGCAGTGTTGTATGCTTTGGTATAATTCCATTCTTTCCATTCCCAATTAAAAGGCTTGTTCGGATCATTCCATGTTATTTCAAATTTCTCAGAATTTGTTTCCCATAATCCTTGTTTTTGGTCATTCATCATAATTAGCGGAATAAACCAATAAAATCCTAATTTTGATTCTTTCAACCAACTAGCAGTATCTAATAAATCTTTGACCTTTTCTCCTGGCAACCCTGCTATAAAGTGACAGTCGATGTGTGTATTTTTCCATTTGTCTCTAATCTCTAATAAAAAATCTTTTCCTCGTCGAGCACTCCAAGGCTTCGATATTTTTTTAGCTGCCACTGGATGAAATGTTTCTATTCCGAACAATGCTCCTCTCTGACCACAATGATGTAATATATCTTGTGTATGAGGATGCTTGTCTAATAAATCTGCTCTGTTATAAGCTAAAAATTCCAGTTTAAAAGGTAATTTATTATAAACTTTTTCTAAAGATTCTAATCTATCTAAACTGGCATTAAATGTATCATCTAAAAAATAATAACTTGTAGTTCCAAATCGTTCATATGTTTCGGTAAATTCGTCTACCATCAAACTAATGTCTTTTTCATCTGTTCCTGGTTTTTTTCCTAATCCTGGGTCTCTGCAAAAGGTACATTGAAAAATGCAACCTCTTCCCCATTCTATAGGCAAACACTCTCCTGGTAAAATACAATCGTGATCTTTGTAAGTGAATTTATGATTGCTGATATCAAACGATTTTCTTCTTAATTTAGTTGAAACTTTTTGTTGACTTAATTCATCTAGCAATTTCAATAAACTATCTTCCGCATATGGATCGGTATTTCTAAAATCAAAAATATCAATATGTTGTGTTCTATAACTTACTGGACCACCAGCAATTGTTTTAATTTTAGGAAATTCTTTTTTTAATTCTTTAATAGCATATACTATATTTTCAGGAACTGTGGGTATTCTAGCGTTATTCATTTTTAACTGAGAGTCCCAGGTAGTCCACATTGTAGTACTTGCACCGATCAATAAAGTGGTGTCATCTATGAACATTTTAGTATAATCTACTAGTTCTTGAGGGCTAAACAAATGCGTAAATTCGATTACTTGACAAGTATACCCATGTTCTTCTAACCATCTAGCTAAAGTATAACAAGCAATTGGTCTCCAAATAAAAGGTCTATAACCTATTTGACTATAAAAAATTACATTTGCCATTAAAAAGAATAATTCATTTGAATAATTAAATCCCAATACTTTTCTCTTGCTTTGATAGCTTGTAATGCTGCATCAGTTGCTTCTGCCTGTCTTATTGGGTCATTATTACACAATTCTTCAAGCAGTCGTCTAGCTGCTGGTCCATGTTCATTACCGTCAATGTCAACATGTCTTTGCAAATACCATTTAAATGTGTGACTAGGAATTTCTGCATTTTCTAATTGATGTAATACTGAACCAAATTGTTCAGGTAATAGATCTTCTCTTCCTAGAGCTAATGCGGCACATATAATCCATGGTTTATCGCTGTCGACAAAACTTTTTGTTTGAGTCATAAAATATTTGGCCGGTTTTGGAACTTTAGGATGTTGAATAGCATTGCCCCATCCGATATCTGCAACTAGATTTGGCCATTGTTCGATCCAAGAAGTGTTTATGCCTATTTCTTTCATGGCCATAATATAACTTTCAAAATGGCTTAAATGACCGTCACCATTTATAGTAATATCACTTTCCTCTCCTAAGACAATTTCGTTAATCCAACGTCTTGAGCTAGCAGAATACACAGGCGTCCAAGGGCTTCCGCTAGGAGCAAGATGATGTTGTAATTGTTTAGTGAGGCACATGAAGTCCCATACTGCATAGACATGATTTTCCATAAACACCCGAAGGTCTTCTATGCAGCCAATACTTTGCCTTGAAGTTAAGGGATGTTGTCTTAACTTCCACTGAGCAGATTCTATTAATTTCCAGTCCATGATATAAAAGGGTGCGGGAAGGCCGCACCCTTCTAGTATTACTTATTGCGATTACGAATCATTGCAAGGATATCTTCTGCTTTGCTAGATCCTGAACTTGCAGTAGATGTATCTTTTTTGGTAGATACGCTAGGTGCTGGTTCCTCAAAATCGTCTTCTAAGTCTGGACTTGTTTGTGGATTGGATGGTGCAGTAGTTTTAGCAACAGGATCTCCTGTTGATTGACTCATGCCTGCTGGTTTGAAATATTGTCCCCAACGTTCCATATCAAACGGCTCGCCATCGACACTAGCTTCAAACATTTCTTTAATTACTTTTATTTCAACGTCAGTTGGTTTTTTAGGCAAGTAATCTTTAAGAGAAAATAGACCGTGTGTCTCTAATGCTGCTGCTTCTTTGTCATCTAACGGACGACTACGACGACTCCATTTACTAGTACTGTAATCGGCATATCCGCCTTTGCTAGTTTTGATTAATTTGAAGTCGACACCGTTTACTGGATCAGTAGGAAGATCATCCATCTCAGGATCAAGTAATGCACCACGAATAAGTTGAAAGATTTGAGGACCGATGATAAATCTACGGATTGGATTTTCTGGATGTTCGGTTTCTTTCAACCCATCCTCTACAACAAACCCTTGGAAAATATAACTACGTTTTTTCCAATATTTGCGTCCTTGGTCTTCTAGACTTGGATCTTTAAACCAACCGCGTACTTCATTCAATATTGGGCAGGCTTCGCCATACATTTCCATACAAGGAACATTTACTGTAACCTGTTTGCTTTCTGTTTGACCTTTAATTCCTGCGAAAGGAAGTTTGATCATTGCACGTTCTACCCAGAAGAATGTGTTATCTGAGTTGCCATCTGGAAGGAAACGTACTGTGGATTCGGAACCTTCTTTTAAGTTCCAGAACGGATAGATTGAATTATCTCCGCCTTTTGATTCGCCGCTGCTGCGGGTTTCTTGTTCTTTTAATTTCGCTCTGATTTCAGCTAAAGTTGCCATGATTATCTCCTATTGTTAGCCTATATTTGCCTTTAGTTTG
>Ga0129333_10001827_pt1 | contig 19537 bp, 9 predicted proteins | sample CPB6_08_DNA_FD_94474 | JGI IMG/M metagenome (GOLD analysis project Ga0129333, IMG submission 94474) | Freshwater to marine salinity gradient microbial communities from Chesapeake Bay, USA - CPBay_Sum_0.6_0.8_DNA | ecosystem: Environmental > Aquatic > Marine > Coastal | place: USA: Chesapeake Bay... | reverse complement strand
CTTTCGAGTCAGGACCGGACCTCGAAAGCTTCGCCGGGGCACGTGCCCGACGCGTATCCTCCCGCCCTGTTGCCAGAGCGGGTAACCACCTTGTGCTTTCGCGAGGTTGGTACGAGCGACCGCGAGGGCCGACTCGATTCAGAGACAGGATACTTGTGACCTTCCAGGACCTGATTTTATGCAGCCCGGACCCGCCGGGCAAGGCGGCGGGGCGACTATGACACACCCGGCGGCAACGCCTGAGATCGGAAGCGCGCCCGCCGCCACCGTGGCGCGTAGCATTCCGCGCGGGCCGCAGGCAGGCCGCCGGCAGATCGGTCGCAGGGACGTTTCTCCCCCGGAGATCGTGCCATGTCTCAGAGCGACCATGTCTGCATCGCGTCACGGCCCGGCGTGGCCGGGGGCCTCACGCCCATGCCCCGCGCCGGCATCGGCCGCCGGACGCTGCGGGTCGGGCTCGTGGGCTGCGGCGCGTTCGCCCGCTTCTCGATGGCCCAATACCGGCAGATCCACGACGTCCAGATCGCTGCCGTGTCCGATATCGATCCGCTGGCCGCCGGCCGAGCCGCCCTGGAACTGGCCGCGGAAGCCAGGACGCCGGAGGCGATGCTCGCCGCCCCCGACATCGACCTCGTGTACATCGCCACCCCGCCGGGGCTCCACCATCGGCAGGCGGCCGCAGCGCTCGTGGCGGGCAAGCACGCGCTCGTGGAGAAGCCGCTGGCCACAACGCTTGCCGACGCCGAGGAGCTCGAGGCCCTGGCCGCCGCGCGGTCGCTCGTCTGCGTGGCGAACCTCGTGGAGCGCTACAACCCGCTGGCCGACACGATGCGCCGGCTCATCGAGTCGCAGATCCTCGGCTGCCTGATCCACGGCCTGTTCATCAACGAAGCCGCGGACGAGGGGCTGGGCCGCGAGCACTGGTTCTGGAAGCGCGGCCTGAGCGGCGGCATCTTCGTGGAGCACGGCGTGCACTTCTTCGATCTCGTGGCCTCGTGGCTGGGGAAGGGGAGGGTCGTGGCGGCGGCACGCAGCCTGCGGCCGGCCGACGGGGCGGCGGCGGATGCCGGCGGCGCCGCGGGCCAGGAGCCGGTCGAGGAGCAGGTCGTGTGCACCTGTCGCTATCCGGCACCGGGCTGCGGCGCCGCCGCGGCCGCGCCGGCGCCCGCATGCCCAGCGCAGGGCGGCGTGCTCTTCCACTTCGAACACGGCTTTCATCAGCCCTCGCGCATGGATCGGCAGGAACTGCGGCTGGTGTTCGAACGCGGCGAGGTGCGGCTCTTCGACTGGGTGCCCACCCGCGGTGAGGTGCGGGCGCTGGTCGACGACGACACCGTGGGCATCCTGGCCCGCATGCTGCCGGGCGGAAGGGTGTGCACGGCCGATCGCTACGAGGGGCGGGGCCGTCACATGCGCGGCAGGTTCCAGCCCTTCGAGGCGACGGCACTCGTCGAGATCACGTTCGACCTGGGGCTTTCCAAGCTCGACCTCTACGCGCAGGTGGTGCGCGACCTGGCCGCCGATCAGATCGCCGCCATCCGCGATCCGGCCCACCCGCGCCGGCTCACGGAGGCGGATAGCGTGGCGGCGGTGGCGCTGGCCTGCGAGGCCGACCGGATGGCGCTTGCCGGCCTTTAGCACAAGAATGTTTGCAAGGTGCCTTCCGGCGGGGACAATACAGAAGTCTCTCGGAGCGGCAGGATGCGTGTCACGACGCCGGATCGGCACCTGAAGGTGCTTGGGTTTTTGCTGGCGGGAATGCTGATCTGCGATACCTGCATGCCGGATGATTCTTTTCTGAAAACCGTCCGCCCGATCCTCGCCTCCCATTGCGCGAGCTGTCATTGTGGTGACGAGCCTGCGGCCGGCGTCGATGTCACGTCCCTGATCGATGAGGCGAAGGCCCGGCAGTCGAGACGACTGTGGCGAAGAGTGGTAACCCAGTTGGAGACCGGTGCCATGCCGCCGTCACACGCCGACCCGTTGCCGGCAGCGGAGCGGCAGAAACTGTTGCGCTGGATGAAAGACACGCTGAACCAGCCCTCGAGTGGTGATCGCGATCCCGGCCCTACGCTCGTGCGCCGACTGTCACGGCCAGAATACGAGCGCACGATGCGGGATTTGCTGGGCTTCGACTGCGCCGTGGCCGAGGCGGTCGGATTAGCCGACGAGAGCCAAGGGCACGGATTCGCCAACCGTGCTGCCGTGCTCGATCTGTCGCCGGTACTCCTCGAAAAATATTTCGCAGCCGCGGACATCGTGCTCGACCGCCTGCTGGCTGCGCCAGACGAGGAGCACGGCCCGGATGACCGGGTACGAATTGGGCCACGACGGACAACGCCTGCCGGGGCTATTCACGGTCCGCTCGTGGTGGAGTCGAAGTGTGCCGGCACCAAGGCCGACGATAATCAGGTGCGGCCGCATTTTCGCATCCGGAACTCGGGGAAATCGGCCGTGCCGCTGCAGGAACTAACGCTCCGCTATTGGTTCACGGCCGACGCCGCCAGCGAGTTCCAGCAGTGGTGCGATTATGCCCGGCTGGGTGCCAGGAATGTGACCTGCGCAGTCACCAGGCTGGACGCCCCTGTCGCCAACGCCGATGCGTATCTGGAAGTAGGTTTCGCCGAGGGAGTCCTGGAGCCAGGAGGCGAAACGGGAGAAATTCAGATGCGGATCGCGCAGCACGACTGGGCGGCCTTCGACCAGACCAATGATTATTCGTTCGATCCGCACCGGACCGACTTCACGGAAGCAACTCAGGTCACTCTGTATCGCAGCGGTGCCCTCATCTGGGGCACCGAGCCGAGTGGGCCACCGACGGTCGCGAGTGACGTCAAGGCATTGATTCCCTTCGACCCCGACACGGTGCGGGCGAAGAAAAATCTGCTCGGCCCGGGGACGGACCCGCGGCTCAGTGAAGCTCAGGCAGCACGGCGGATCATCACGGCATTCGCGTGCCGAGCCTGGCGTCGGCCCGTCCGAGACGAGGAAGTCGAGATGCTCATGTCGGTTCGTGACCGCGCGGCAGCTCATGGCGCCAACTTCTGTGCAGCCATTCGACCGGCGCTCAAGGCGATTCTTGTGTCGCCTCATTTCTTGTTTCGCGTCGAGGCGGACGGTTCCGCCCGCGCGGCGGAGTCATTCCGGCGCGTCACCGGTCATGAACTCGCCGTGCGACTCTCCTACTTTTTGTGGTCGAGCATGCCCGACGATGAGCTGCTCAGGGCTGCGGAAAAGGGCCGCTTGTCCGAGCCAAGCGAATACGAGGCGCAGGTGCGGCGGATGCTGGCGGACCCGAAAGCCCGCGCGCTCACGGACAACTTTGTCGGCCCCTGGGTGCAGCTGGGCAAGCTGCAGACGTCCCGGCCCACGGAGGAGTTTTTTCCCGGCTACACGCCAGCCATCCGAATGGCGATGGTGCAGGAGACGGTCTTATTCTTCGAGCACATGCGGTTGGAGGACCGCAGCCTGATCGATGTGATCGATTGCGATTACACCTTCGTCAACGAGGACTTGGCTCGTCATTACGGCCTGCCAGGCGTGGAGGGAGGCGAAATGCGGCGTGTGAGCCTGCGGCCGGAGGATCATCGCGGCGGTATCCTCGGCATGGGAAGCATGCTGACATCGACGTCGCATACCTACCGCACGAGCCCGACGTTGCGTGGGAAATACGTGCTCGAGGTGCTGCTCGGAGCGCCACCGCCGCCCCCGCCGGCCAACGTTGGCGTGCTCAAGGACGAGGCTCGCGGCAAAGCTCCGCGCAACTTCCGAGAATCGCTTTCACAGCATGCCGGCGTGGCTGCCTGCGCGGCGTGTCATTCCCGCATCGATCCCCTCGGCTTTGGTCTCGAGCAATACGATGGAGTGGGCCGTTGGCGCGGGGGAGACGTGGCCGTCCTCGACGCCTCCGGAGAGCTGCCCGACGGCACGGCTTTTTCCGGTCCTGCCGAGTTGAAGCGATTGCTGATGCGACGACGCGACCAGTTCCTGCGCAACGTCGGTGAGCAGATGCTGACGTACGCTCTGGGCAGGCCGCTGGAGGACTGTGACGACGATGCACTGGCTTGTGTCGAGTCAGCACTTCATGAGGACGAACCGCGGTTCTCCACGCTCGTCGTCGCCGTGGCGACGAGTTTTCCATTTCAACACCGGCGCGTGCGCCGCTGAGGAAACGATGACCGCAAACCAGTCAAGATGCACGCGGCGGGCGGTGTTGCGCGGAGCCGGTACGGTGCTGGCGTTGCCGTTTCTGGAATCCTGGCGGCCCTTTGTGGCTGCTGCAGCTGCCGGTGAAGCGGAGGGGCCCCCGTTGCGCATGGCTATCTATACGGTCACGGGTGGCACCGTCATCGAGGCCTGGAAGCCGGACAAGCCCGGGCCTTTGCAGTCTCTGCCGTCGATTCTCTCCGCGCTGCAGCCGTTCAAGGAGGAACTCACACTCGTGACGGGATTGTCACACGGCGCGCCCGCCAATGGCTGCGCACACGCGCACTGCTCACGACTGCACCTGTCCTGTGGTGGTGACATTTCGGTCGATCAAGCTGCCGCCCGCGCCGCCGGCGGCGACACGGTTCTCCAGTCGCTGGAAATCGGCCTCACGAACCACCAGACCAAGTTTTCCTACCGTGACGGCGCTGCTGTTCCCTTCGAAATGAACCCGCACCTCGTATTCGATCGGATGTTCAAAGGTCGGCCACCGCTGATACCCGACTGGGACAAACAACGCGCCGCCCGGGCTTCTGCGGTGCGCGCATCGGCGAAATCCGATTCCGTCGAGCAGAGCGTTCTCGACACGGTTATCGAGCAGGCGCGAACCCTGCGCGGCGACCTGGGGGGCCAGGATCGGCGCACTCTCGACGGCTACCTGCAGGCGGTGCGATCGGTGGAAAAGCGACTGGCGTTCATCGAGGCGCGACAACGAGCGGAGGCGGCCGATGATGCCCGTCGTGCCCCCCTGCCGGTTTTTCCACCCGGCAAACACTTCGAGAAATACACCAACCCGTGGCTCGTGTGGCGCAGTCCCGAGATGCATGCCGAGTTCATCCGCATCATGTCGGACCTGCTCGTGCTCGCCTTCCAAACCGACGCCACGCGAGTGGTGACCGCGGCGTTAGGCGAGGACAACGCCATGTTTCCCGGTGTCGTGACGGGCGGGACCGAGTATCAAGCGCATGCACTCGAGCACAATGGCAACGCCCCCGGCGACCGGAAACCGAATGTGGTGGCTCGTGAGGGCTGCCGGCAGATTCATGCCTGGTACACGGGGCTGTTCGCCGAGATGGTGGCGAAGATGCGGGACATCGACGAGGGCGGGTCGAGCCTGTTGGACAACAGCCTGATCCTTTACACGTCATACATGGCCGACGGCGGACATGGGGTGGAGGACTACCCGACGCTCCTCGTGGGCAAAGCACGAGGTACGTTGAAGACGGGCCGCCACCTGGCCTATCCCTTGGGTACGCCGGTCGCGAACCTGTACGTGGAGATGCTCGATCGAATGGGGGCCGGCGTGAAGTCTTTCGGCGATAGCCACACGGCCAAGCGACAGGCGTTCGACGGGCGGTTGCCCGGCCTGGTCTGAATCAGGATGGGCGCTCTGCAAAAATTCGTAGTCCCATTTTCGGCGGGTGCGGACGTTCCTTCGAGGACTTCGAGCGGGCGGGGTCGGGGACGGTATAGTAACGGGTTGTCTGGGAATGTGTTCGTGCCCTCCGGACGGTCACCGGGATTTCGCAGCATGGCTTTCTCGGGGCGTTCGCTCGTGGCAGCCCTGGCGCTGGCCGTCACCGGGCCGGCGCTGGCCGACGTGCCGCTCTACGAAGGCCGCTTCGCGGACGGAACGCGGGTCAGCGCGGCGCAGTTCGCGGCCTGGCACGACGCCGCGGCTCAGCCGCAACTCGGCGGCCGCGCCATCCTCGATCCCGCCAACCCGCTGCGCTGGGCCTCGACGAACGGCGCAAGCGCGACGGCCGAGAACCCCGGCGCATTCGTGGAATTCGTGGGCGGCGATCGGCTGCCCGGCGTGGTAGAGGAATCCCGGTCCGGACAGGAGAGCCTGTTCGAACGGCTGCCTCCCCACCTCCTCGTGCGGCCGGCGCTGCCCGTCGACCTGCCCGGTCGCCCGCCACGGCAGCACGTCAGGGTGATGGCGTCCTCCGTGCGCAGGGTGGTGTGGAAGCGCGGTGCACAGCCCGCCAGGCCCGGCACGCTCCGGACGCTCGATGGCGGCGAGGTCGGCTTCCGCTCGCTGCGCTGGACGCGGAGCGGCGTGCTCGTGCTCACGGACGACGGCCCGCGGCGCGTGTCCTTCGCCGACCTGGCCGAGATCAGTCCCGCGGCCGCCGAGCCCTGGGACGCCTACTTCGACACCCTGGCCCGCCTCACACCCGAACTGGGAACGCGGCTGCTGCGTGCCGAGGCCGCCGGCGGACTCGTGGCGACCACGTCGCTGGAGCGGTTTCGGGCCAGCGGCGCCGACGCGCAGCAGGTGCTGACGTGGCAACACCTCTACCACCCCGCCTGGAGCCTCGATCCTCTCTGGCTGCCGCATGCCTCGATCCGCTGTCGCTGGCTGTTCGCGGCGCAGGAAGTGCCGCTGCCCGTGATCGAGCCGAGCCGGGCGACGCGGACGGCCGTGTTCGGCGGCGCGTGGGGTTGGAACGTGAACCGCAGCGCGACGGGGGAGCCGCTGGGGGCGAACGGAGCCGCCTTCGGCTGGGGCTTCGGCATGCAGGCGCGATGCGAACTCGAGTTCCCCCTGCCGGCGATCGCCACGGCCTTTCGCGCGGGCGTGGCCCTCGACGACGCGGCCGGGTCGGGCGGCTGCGCGGTGGCCCGCGTGTGCCTCGATTCGGCGCAGGCCCAGCCGCTCTGGAAGAGCGGGATGCTCGTGGGCAGCGCCGACCCCGTGGACACCGGCGCCGTCGGCCTGCGCGTGCCGGCCGACAGGAAGACGGCGCTCGTGCTCGTGGCGGATGAAGCGCACGAGGGCCGGCCCAACGGCGCCGATCCCTACGACATCCGCGATTCGCTCGATTGGCTCGACCCGGTCGTGACGCTCGACGCCGACCGACTCAAGGCCCTCGTCCGCGAGCGGCTGCCGGCCACCATTCCGGCTTGGAAGGGCTGGAAGGTCGTGCTGCCCGCGAACGCGGCGCTCCTCGTGCGCAACACGTTCGACGGTGCGCCCGACGGCACCGGCGGCTCGATACCGCAGATCATGGCCCAGCCGGGGCCGCTGACCCTGTCCCGCACGGTGCAGGTCGGCCCACGGCAGCGCTACCTGGCGATCGGCCTCAGTCGCGGCCCCGTCAGCCCGAGCCGGTTCGAGGTTCGCGTGGACGGCGTGACCGTCAGCAGCGGGGACGTGCCCCAGCGGCAGCCCGGCGTGGCCACGCGACCGTTCTTCTTTCCCCTCACCCGGTTCACCGGCAAGACCGTCGAGGTGCAGGTCGTGCACCTGCCGGCGGATGCCAACGGATTCGTGTCCTGGCAGATTCTCGAGCCGCTCGACGCGCCCGATCCGGGCTGGTTCGAGGGCGAGATTCTGGAGGCACGATCCGAGGGCGGTGCCACGCTCGCCCGGCAGGACGACGGATCGCATCTCGTGAGCGGGCCGTCGCCGGAGACCGACGCGCACGTGGTCCGCGTGCGCAGCGAGGAGACCGGCATCACGGCGCTGCGGCTCGATGCGCTGCCCGATGCCACGCTGCCACTGGGTGGTCCCGGGTTTGCCGAGGCGGCGGCCTTCGTGCTCACCGGGATCGAGGCCGAGGCGGTGTCGGTGGCCGATCCCGAGCTGCGCAAGAAGGTGGCCTTCACGGCGGCGACGGCGAGCGTCGAGCAGCCGGGCCGCCCGGCCGCCGCCATTCTCGACGCCGACCCGAAGAGCGGCTGGGGGGCGAACCGCGACGCCGCCACGGGCCCGATCGCGGTGCTGCTGCGATGTGCCGAGCCGGTGGGCTATCCGGGTGGCACGGAGATCACGATCCGGCCGCTCTACGGATTCGGCGAGCGGCACGTGCCGGGCCGGTTTCGCGTCGCCTTCACGACGTCCACCGAGCCGGCGCTCGCGCCGCCCGGCACCCTGCTCGCCGACACTCCGCCACCTCCGCCGGCGCAATGACATGAGCGAAACACTGCCGTGACCACGTCGTCACCCATCAGCACCGCCGCCGTCAACGACCTCGTCGCGGGCAGTGACGTGGAACTGCTGCGGCTCTCCTGGCGGGGCGATCACGCGGCCTTCTCGGCGCTCGTCAAGCGGCACGAGCGGCTGCTCCACGGCTACGTGCGGGCACGGCTCACGGTTTCGTCCGACGTGGACGACATCTGCCAGGAGACCTTCGTGCGGCTCTACACCGGCAGGACGGTGCCGCCGGAGGCGGCGGCGGGCCTGCGGCCGTGGCTGCTGGGAATCGCCCGCAACGTGCTCCTCGAGCACGTGCGGCGGGCGAAGCGCCGCGAGCACGCCTGGACGGAGCTCTGCCTGGAGATCGACGAGCGCGGGGGCATGGACGCGGGCTGCGGCGACGCCCACGACGACGCGCTGGCCCGGCTCCCCGAGTGCCTGCAGGGGCTCGGCCCCAGCGCCCGGCAGGCCATCGACATGTATTACGGTGCGGCACTCAGGATGCGGGACATGGCGCAGCAGCTGCGGCGCAGCGAAGGCGCGGTGAAGCTGCTCGTCCACAGGGCGCGACAGGCCCTGAAGCGCTGCCTCGACACGGGCCGCAGGGAGGATCCGGCATGATGACCGACGACGACCTGCTGGCCCTGATCGCGGAGAAGAACCCCGAGGATCTCACGGCCGAGGAGTGCGCGGCGCTCCAGGAGGCCGCACGGCGCTCGCCGCGGGTGATGCATGCCGTGCGGGAGTGCGTCACGCTCGAACAGCGGCTGGCCGATGCGCTCGGCCAGCCGAACATCTCCGCGGAAATGATCCTGGCCCGGGCCGGAGCGGAAGACGGGCGCTTCGGCGGGCTGGCGGTGCTGTTCGCTGCGACGCTCGCGGTCGTCGGCGCCGGCGGCGTGACGGTGTGGGCCCTGCGGCGGCCGGCCGACGTGCGGCCTGCGGAAGTCGCCGAGCGGGTGGCCGCCACGGAGACCGTGGCAGAGGTGCGGGCGGACGCGTCGCCGGCGGAGCCGGCACCAGCCGCGGCCCCAAATGTGGAGATCGTGAAAGCGGCCGCCGAGCCGGCCGCGGCCGAGCCGCCGCCGCTTGTGGAGGCCGGCGCGGCCGAAGCGCTGCCGACGGTGGCCGTGGAGGCCCCGGTCGAGGAGGCGCCGGCCCAGCAGCTACCGGCCGCCCCGGCGCAGCCCTGGGACGTGGCCGACGACCAGGCCCCGCCCGGCCTGTTTGCCAGCCCGCAGCCCACGAAGCCGCCGCCGTCGGTCGAGACGCTCGAACGCTGGTTTGCGCTCGTGCCGGGCAAGGCGGGAGAGATCGTCACGCAGCCGCTCGAATCGCTGCAGCTCGGCAAGCTGTCGGGATGGTTCCGCCTCCAGGCCCCGCTCGGCGTTGACTCGACGCTGCGGGTGGCGGTCGTCGCCGATCCCAACGCGGCGGCGAGCCGCAAGGGAGGCAAAAACAAGAAATCGAAGACCCTGCGCATGGCGGTCGTCAACGTGACGCCGCTCTGGATCCATGCCTGGTCGGGCAAGGAGGGCGTGTCGCTCTATTCCTACGGCACGACGGGGCCCTGGGCGGCGTATCGCACCACGCGGTCGGCCACGGAACCGCAGCCCGGGAGCTTCGTGCTCGTCGCGCGGGACGAGGACCGCATGGCGCGGACGAATCCCGGCCCCACGATGGTCGTCGACCTGCGGCACGCCGACGGGCTGCTCACGCTGTCGCGCGGCGACGTCCGCATCCTCGACGTGCCGCTGGCAGCCGCGCCCGACGAGGTCTACTTCGAGGGCCAGACGCTGATCCGCGACGTGGAGATGATCCCCGCGCCGCCGCTGCCACCGGCGACGGCACGGCTGCGCGACAAGGTGCCGGCCACGGTCGACATCGCGATCGCGGCCGATGGCAAGGGGAAGTGGAAACTCGGCCCCGGCACCGGGGGCTCGCTCGAGCGGTCGCCCGAGGGCGGCGTGCGGCTCACGGCCGAGAAGAACCCGCAGCCCGTGTGGGCCACGATCCCCCTGCCCGGCGGCGGGCCGCGGGAGATCGTCCTCCACGTGGATGGCTGGGATGCGCAGACGGGGATCGCGCTGGCCGGCGCGGACGGCGCGCCACAGCGGACGTTCGTCGTGCTGCCGAACCAGACCAACAAGGGAATTCTGCAACTCGAGCCGCTGCCGGTCGGCGATCCCCGGGCCGAGGCCACGGGCCAGCCCTTCCAGGCGCCGATCCCCAGCGTCGGCAGCCGGGCCTGGCTGAAAGTCGTGCACTGCGGCGGCGTGTTGCGCTGCGCCCTGAGCACGGATGGCATCCGCTGGACCGAGGCGCTCGCGCCCGTCGTGGGCGTGCCGTCGATCCGGGCGATCGGTCTCTACGCCCAGGCCCAGCCGGGCACGCGCGCGATCACGCTCCGGGGCCTCGAGTCGTATCCCTTCGAGAGGCTGCAGGCGCTCGCGCCGGCGAATGTGCCGGCACCGGCCGCGGAGTTGCCCGGCAACGTGGCCCTGCCGGCATGGAGGGCGGCCGCCCTGGCTGCCAGGCCCGGCAACCTCGCGGAGGGCGACTGGCTGCGGGCCTGCGCCCTGCGGCAGCTCGGCGCGGAGTGCAGCCGCGACCTGGCCGTCGACCTGCTCGAACTCCTGGCCAGGGAAGGACTGGCGCGGCCCCTGCCGCTCGACGCCCAACTCGACCTGCTCGATGAGATCGCCACGCTGGCGCCGGTCTGGGATGCGCCCGCGCAGGCCTCGCGGCTGGCCGCGCTGTATGCGGAGCTCGGGCGGCGGCTGGCCGATCGCGGCGACCCGCGTGCCTACTCACAGGTGGCGCAGCGGCAGCAGTCGTGCCCTCTCCTCTGCAGCCAGCCGTTCGCATTCTTTCCCCACTGGCTGGCGCGGGGCGAACTGCTCGGAGACTACCTGGCGGGTCGCTGGGCGGAGATGGAGGACGTGGCGGACCGGGTGAGGTTCTACGGATTTCCCGTCGATCCGTTCCTCGCCTGGGCCGGCGATGTGGCGCGGAAGCGGATGCAGTCGCGCGACGAGCCGGTCGCGACCCCGGCCGCGACGCCGACGCCGGCGGACTGGCGGCAGCCGCTGATCGCCGAGCCCGACAAGGAGGCGGCCACGATGGCGGCCGACTTCCGCGTCGCCATGGCGGAGAACGACGTGCGCCATGCCTGCGAGAGCATCGTGGCGTCGGTGACCGACCGGCAGGCGGGGCTCGTCGCCGATCCCGTCGATCCCGACCTGCTCGTCAGGCTGCCGAGCGTGATGGAGGACGCCCTTCGCAGCCGCCCGGAAATCGTGGCGGCGATGCGGGCCGAATTTGGCCAGCGCGGAGGCCTGCGGCTGCGGCAGGCCGTGGACAGCGGGGACGAGGCGCTGCTGGAGACGCTGGCCGCACAGTATCCGGGCACCGAGGCGGCCGCCGAGGCCTGCCTGCTGCTCGGCGACCGGCGGCTCGCTGCGGGAGACGTGGCCGGCGCCCAGCGGCTCTACGCCCGAGCCCGCTTCGGCATCGCCGCCGCGCTTCGCGAGCGGCTCATCGCCGCGGAGCAACTCGCCGCGGCCCTGCTGGGTGAGCCCGGCCCGGACGAGGTCCTGGCCGGGCCCGTCACGATCGGTGGCGCGCGAGTCGACGCCGGCCAGTGGCAGAAGATGGTCGCCGACCTGCGCGCCGCGCGGGCCGCGACGTCCGTGGGGCGGCGCAACCTGCCCACGATCGTCGATCGGCTGCCGGCGGCCCGCACCTACGAGCCGGCGCCGCGGCAGCGGCTGGAGGGGGATGTCGGGCAGAACCCCAATGCGGTGCCGGGCGAATATCAGAACGCGGGCTTCCTGCCGCCGCCCAACCCGGCGGCGCCGGCCAATCCAGCCCAGCCGGCCTTCGCCATCGACTGGGTGGCCCGCCAGGCGGCGCTCGTCTCCGCCGGACCCAGGCTGCTTGTCAGCAACCGCTTCCAACTGGCCAGTTACGACGCCAAGACGGGGCAACTGCAGTGGCGCGCCGGCCTCGGCGCGGAAGCGGGGCAGACGCACTCCTGGCCCGGCCAGCCGATGCGGCCCGCGGTGTCGTCGACGCATGCCTTCGTGCGCCGGCTGCGCGGCACCGGGCCCGTGCTGGCGGCGATCCGCCTCGCCGACGGTGCCGTGACCTGGGAGCGAAAGACCGGAGCCGAGACGTCGTTCGTGGCGTCCGACCCCGTGCTCGTGAACCGCACGCTCCATGCCTGCATCGCCACGCGCACGGCCGAGGGGCATGCGCTCTCGCTGGCCAGCTTTGCGGCGGGCGACGGTTCGCTGATCGGCGAACGGCCACTCGTGCAACTGCAGGGGGCATGGCAGGCGGCCGATTGCCAGCTCGTGCCCGTGGGCGACTCGTTCCTCGTCGTCTGCGGGGGCGGCGTGGCCTGCTGCGATCGAAGCGGTGCCATGCGCTGGCTGCGGCTCGAGCCCTGGGTGCCCTTCGTGGTCGATCCCCTGTGGCGGCTGCAGGCCCAGACGCCGCTGGTGTGGAAGGACCGCTTGTTCGTCGTGCAGCCGGCCGTGCCGGGGGTCGTGGCCATCGACGTGATGAGCGGGCGGGTGACGTGGAAGCGCGGGTTTCCCGGAATCCGCCGGGTGGTCGGCCTGACGAACGTGGCCAAGCAGCCGCTGATCGTGGTGGAGCGCGAGACCGGGCTTGCGGCACTCGACGCGGAGAGCGGCGAGCAGGTCTGGCACGCGGAACTCCCCGACCAGCTCGACGGCTGCCTCGCGAGCGCCGGCGACGGCGTGTTGGCCGCCGTTCAGGAGCCCGTGCCGAACGAGGCTTCCCGGCAGCCGGTGCTCGTCTGGCTGGACGGGGCCAGCGGGGCGGTGCGGCAACGCACGCCGCTCCCGCAACTCAAGGATGGTTTTCCGCGGCTGGGGCCATTTTTGCCGATCGGGGATCGGGTCTGGACGCTGTTCGGCCGCGGGCCGGCCGAGCCCTCCCGGGACCTCGTGGAACTGGTGCCGAAATAAGGACCCGTAACCGAATCGCCAGTTCCGTCATCTTGGGGGGGAGTGCGATTCCGGGACGACCGCGACGCGGCATCAGGGCCGCGAGCCCGGCGCTGCACGTGGGATCGCCTCGTCCGCTCTTCGCCCGCAGGGATGCCAGGATGTCGCCAGCAAACGTCACGCGCCGGATCGGCAGCCTGATCGTGGTCCTGGCACTGGTGGTCAGCCTGTCGGCGCTCCCCCTGGCCGGACGGACCGCGTTCTGCCACGCCGCCGCCGACGACGATTGGGAGATCACGCCGGAAGGCCAGGCGGCGCTCGATCGCGGGCTGGCCTGGCTGGCGGCGAACCAGACGGCCGCCGGCAACTGGGACTCGACCGACCTGGGCCTCGTGGCCACCGGGGCATTGGCCTTCCTCTCCGCCGGCTACACGCCGGGCGCGGGCCGCTACGGCGACAACGTGCAGCGGGCGCTCGACTACATCGTCACGAACGCCAAGCCCAGCGGCCTGCTCAACATCGCCGCGCCGCAGCGCGATATGTACAACCACGGCCTGGCCACGTTCGTGCTCGGCCAGGCCTATGGCATGACGTCCGATCCGCGGGTCGGACGCACGCTCGACCGGGCGCTCAAGCTCATCGCCCGCACGCAGGGGCCGGGCGGCGGCTGGAACTACCAGGCCCTGCCGCAGGACGGCGACCTGAGCCTGTGCGTGATGCAGGCCAAGGCGCTGCGCAGCGCCGTCGACAGCGGCCTCGACATCTCGCCCGCGGTCATCGAGCGGGCCATCGCCCGCGTCCGCCTCCACTACTTCCCCAAGAACGGCAACCCCAACGCCCCCGAGGCCGAGTTGCGCACGATCGGCGGGCAGTTCACCTACAACACCGGCGGCGGCAACGCCACGGTGGCCATGGCGGCGGCCGGCGTGGTGTGCATGCAGGAATTCGGCCAGTACGAGGACTGGCGCATCGCCAAGAGCATGGACGTGGTCACGAAGGCGATCGAAGCCGCCAAGCCGCAGACCACCCGCAACGGCGCCATGCCCTTCGACGCCTACACGCTCAACTACGTCGGGCAGTCGCTCTACCAGGTGGGCGGCCCGGGCTGGCGGACGCACTATCCGAAACTCCGCGACTGCCTCGTGGCCTCGCAGGTGATCGGCAAGGGGCAGGGCAAAGGCAAGGCCCCGGACAAGGGCAAGGACAAGGTTCCGGGGCAGCCGGGCGACGACGACGAGGGGCACTGGCTGGCCGGCGCCCACGTCGACGGCAAGGCGGGCATGCTCTACGGCACGAGCGTGGGCGTGTTCATCCTCGCCATTCCCAACCGCTATCTCCCCATCCTGCAGGAAGGCCGGATCGACGACCTGCAGCAGCGCTTCACGGGAGCCCGCTAGGGCCGGCAGCCACCCATGCTCACCTTCCTGCCAGGATCGCAGGTGCTCGCCCTCGCCGGCCTGGCGGCCGCCGCGGCGCCGCTCGTGATCCACATCCTCAATCGGCAGCGCTACCGGCTCCTCGACTGGGCGGCGATGGACTTCCTGCTCGAGGCGGCCAGCCGCAGCCGGTCGCTGCTGCAGCTCCGCGACGTGCTCCTCCTCGTGCTGCGCACGGCGGCGGTGGCCCTCTTCGGCCTGGCCATCGCCCGGCCCTACTTCGCCTCCACGGCGGGCGCGGGTGCCGGCGCCGGCGCCGTTCACGCGGTCATGGTCATCGACAACAGCCTGAGCATGGGCCGCGAGCGGCTCGGCGGCGACGGCACCACACAGCTGCTCGACGACGCCCGTTCGCGGGCCAAGGAGTTCATCGACCGACTGCCGACGGGCAGCCGCATCTCCGTGCTGCCACTGTGCGGTCCGGCGGGGTCATTCAGTTTCGATCCGCGCCGCAGCGTCGAGGACGCCAAGGAGGCGATCGACGCGATCAAGGTCGTGGACCGGGCCGGGCCGGCGGCCCTGGCCATCGACGTGGCGTCGCGGGCGCTGGCGCTGGCGCCCGACCTGCCCGACAAGCGGATCGTGTTCATCGGCGACCAGCAGGGAGTCAACTGGCCCGCGGACGCCTCCACGCTGGCGGCGGTCGGCGAGGAGGCCGGCGCGGACGCCGCGGCGGCGAAGTCGGACGGCATGCAGGTCGTTTCCGTAAGACCGCCGGATGGCGACAACACCTGGGTCGAATCGCTCCGCCTCGAGGACGGGATCGGCGACCTGGAGACGGCGGCCCGGTTCACGGTCGTCGTCCGCCACCAGGGTGCTGCGGCGCGGCCGGGCACGCAGGTGACGCTGTCGATCGACGGCACGGACGTGGCCACCGAGACGATCGACCTCGAGCCCGGCCAGGCCCGCGAGGTGATGTTCTCCCACCAGTTCGATGCGGCGCCGGCGGCCGACCGTCCCGCCATGACGACGGTGCAGGTATCGCTGCCACCCGACCGGCTGCCCGGGGACGACAAGCGCTCGATCGTCGTGCCCGTGGTGACGTCGCTGCCGGTCGTGTTCGCCGACCAATTCGGCTCCGGTGGCGAGCAGCCGCGCCTCAATCGCTACGGCGAAACCCGCCACCTGCGCCGGCTGCTGGCGCCCGTCGTGGCCCGCTCCGCCGACACCAAGGCGCTCGTGGACGTGCGACACGTGCGGGTCGAGCAGATCGACCGCGACCTGTTGGCCGACGTGCGGCTGGCCGTGGTGGCCGGCGCGAGGACGCCGGGCGACGTGGTGCCGGTGCTGCGCGAGTTCGTCGAGCAGGGAGGCAGGCTCGTGATCGCGGCGGGTGCCGACTTCGACGTCGAGGAATGGAATGCGGCCGGCTGGAACGACGGTGCGGGAATCCTGCCGCTGCCACTGACGGGCACGGCGGGCCGGCTGCCGGACGAGGCCGAGGAGTTGCGGCCCTTCCTGCTCGACTGGAAGAGCATGAAGGATCAGTCGCTGTTCCGCGTGCCGGGGGCGACCGAGGAGGAGCTCGCCGATCTCTACGAGACGCCGCTATTCTTCAAGGCGGTGACCAGCGGCGTGTCCGACCTGGCCGCCATCGCCGCCGCGGACGTGCGCGGGGCGGAGGAGCGGCGGGCCGCGCGGGCGGAGCTGGCGGAGAAGATCTCCCGGCTCGCGCGGCTCGAAGCGCAGGGCCAGGTACGTGCCGAGGACCGCGAAGCCCTGCGGCAGGCCCGCGAGGCGCTCGAGCGGCTCACGCCGGCCTGGCTGACCTGGGCGGAGCGGCAGGCCGCCGAGCCCGCCGACGAGCAGCTCGGGCCGCGCGTGCTCGCCGCCTTCGAGGGAGGCGCACCGTATCTGGCGTCCCGGCGCATCGGCCGGGGCGAGGTGGTGTGGGTGTCGTCGGGCCTGTTCAGCCCCTGGAACAACCTGCCCCGCACCAACGCCATGCTGCTCTTCGACCGCCTGCTCCGGTCGCTGTTGGCCGACACGCTGCCGCAGCTGACCGTCGACACCGCAGACCAGTACACGCTGCCGCTGCCGGCATCGAACCGGCGCGACACGGTGCGGGTGACGCGGCCCGACGGCTCGACGGAGTCGCTGGCGATCGAGGCCCTGGGTGGCGACGCCTACGGCGTGACGCTGCGGGACATGACGCAGCGCGGGGTGTACACGCTGGTGGGCACGCGGCCCGATCTGGCCGACAAGGAGAAGCGGGAGTCGACGGTCTGGAAGGTGCCGCTGGCGGCCAACGGCCCGGCGCGTGAGTCGCAGCCCGAGCTCCTCGATGCCTCGACGTTCGCGGCGCGGACCCGCGGCCGCGACGACTTCCGCTGGGTCGATGCCGGCACGCCGATCAGCGTCGACGGCGCCCGCGTCAGCGGCCAGGGCTCGTGGTGGTGGCTGCTGCTGGCGGCCCTGGGCTGCCTGCTGGCGGAGAACGTGGTGCTGGCGCGGAACAACCGCGAGGCGGTGAGCCCGGCCGGAGAAGGCACATGAACCGTTTTCTGGGCAATCTGCTCCGACTCGAGGACGTCCGCGAGATCGCCGGCTGGAACGTCGCCTTCGCCGCCGAGTGGGCGGCTCGGCATCCGCTGCGGGTGCTGGCGCTGTGTCTGGTGTGCATGGTGGCGGCGGCCTGGTTTTACCTGCGGCGCCAGCCGGCGCTGCGGCCGGGCTATCGCATCCTGCTCACGGCGCTGCGCGGGGCGATGCTCTCGCTGCTGGTCGTCCTGCTCGCCGATCCCGTGCTCCGGGTGACCGTCAAGCAGGCGCCGCGGCCGCTGCTCTGGGTGCTCTTCGACGGCAGTGAGAGCATGGCCATCGAGGATGAACTGCCGGCCGAGGAGCGGCAGGCTCTCGTGCAGGCGACCGGTATCGAGGAGGCGGCGCCGGCCACTGCCACCGGCCGCGCCCGGCAGGACTACGTCGCGGCCTGGCTGCGTCGCGACAAGAACAACGTGCTCGACGGCCTGGCCGAGAAGTTCAGGGTTCGGGCCTACATGCTCGAGTCCGCCGAGTCGGTGCGGCCGCTCGACACCGAGAGTCGGGCCGACGGGCGGCTGGACCGGGATCGCGTGGCCGACCAGCTCACGACGGGGGGCCGGGTCACGGCCCTGGGCCGCGGCTTCGAGGACCTGGCACAGCGGCACTCGGCGGGCAACCTCCAGGGCGTCGTCGTGGTCAGCGACTTCGACCAGAACTCTGGGCCACCGGCGGCCGAGGCGGCCGCCAAGCTCGGCGTCCCCGTCTACACGGTGGGCATCGGCCCCGAGGCGGCAGTCGATCTGGCGGTCGACATGCAGGCGCCGCCGATCATGAAGAAGGCGGAGCGGGCCGTGGTCGCCGTCACGCTCCGGCAGTCGGGCCTCGACTCCTCGTCGGTGAACGTCACGGTGACGGCGCGGCCGCTCGACGGGCAGTCGGCCGGCCAGACGATCAGCGTGGGCAGCCGCGCGCTGGTGCTCGCCGAGGGCACGACGACGCTGGAGTTCCCCTTCACCCCGCAGGGCATCGGCCGCCATGAATTCATCGTCGAGACCGATTCGCTCCCGGGCGAGGTGTTGGAGGAGAACAACCGCACCATCCGCGAGGTCAACATCCGCGACGACTTCCTCCGGCTCATGTACGTCGAATACGAGCCGACCTGGGAGTGGCGCTTCGTCAAGGAGGTGTTTCACCGCGACTCGCTGGTGGGGATGCGCGGATTCCGCACCTTCCTCCGCTCCGCGGATCCGCTGGTGCGGTCCTCGAACGAGCTGTTCCTGGCCACGGCGGCCCTGCCGCGCCGGGAGTTCTTCGCCACCGACGCCATCTTCCTCGGCGACATGCCGGCTGCGACGCTGAGCAGCCGGTTCTGCGAGATGACCCGGGAGTTCGTCGAAAAGTTCGGCGGTGGCCTCGTCGTCATCGCCGGCAAGCGCTTCGGTCCCGGGCAGCTCGCCGGCACCCCGCTGGCCGACATGCTGCCGGTGGTCGTGGACGGCGGCGAGAAGCCGCGCAGCGACCGGGAGTTTCGCCTCACGCTCTCCGCGGACGCGGAACTCGTCGACTTCATGCGGTTGGGTGCGGATGACGCCGAGAACCGCAAGGCCTGGGACAACCTGGGGCCGCTGTCGTGGTATCAGCCCGTGGCCCGGCCCCATCCCCAGGCCACCGTTTTGGCGGCCCATCCTGCCGACACCTGCAGCGACGGGCGCACGCCGCAGCCGCTGATCGCGATCAGGCGCTTCGGCCGCGGCGAGGTGGTGTACGTGGGATTCAACGAGACCTGGCGGCTGCGGCGGAAGTATGGCGAGCGCTACTACCGGCAGTTCTGGGGGCAGATGATCCATCGCCTGGGGCTGAGCCACGCTCTGGGCAGCCAGAAGCGCTTCGTGGTCCGGACCGACGCCCAGAAATACGAGTCGGACGACACGGCGGTGGTGACGGTCGAGGCCTACGACGCGAACTTCGAGCCCCTCGCCGAGGAAGCGCTGCCCGACCGGACCATCGTGGGCCGGCTGTCCCGGCCGGGCCGCAACGCCGACTCCGCCGAGCCCGACGTCGTGCAACTCACGCAGATGCGGCGCGGCGTGTACGAGGCCCGCGTGCCGCTCGCCGAAGGGGGCGAATACCGGCTCCGCGTCCAGGATCCGCTGACCCGCGAGGAGAGCGAGGTGGTGTTCGCCGTGACCACCGTGTCGGCCGAGCGGCGCAGCGCCGTCAGAAACGTGGCCCTGCAGAAATCGATCGCCTCGCAGACGGCCGGCTTCGCCTGCGACCTCACCGACGCGGACGAGCAGCTCCGCTCGATCGAGCCCCAGCCCAAGGTCGAACAAACGGTGAAGAACTTCCCGCTCTCGATGACGTGGCTCTGCCTGGGCGTGGGCTTGCTGCTGATGATCGGCGAATGGGCGCTGCGCAAGGGGGTCAACCTGTCATGAGCCGCGACACGGCCAGCCCCGCAGCACCGTCATCCGCCCAGGCAGACCCGGGCGGCGGCCGCCTGGCTG
>Ga0129333_10001826_pt1 | contig 19553 bp, 10 predicted proteins | sample CPB6_08_DNA_FD_94474 | JGI IMG/M metagenome (GOLD analysis project Ga0129333, IMG submission 94474) | Freshwater to marine salinity gradient microbial communities from Chesapeake Bay, USA - CPBay_Sum_0.6_0.8_DNA | ecosystem: Environmental > Aquatic > Marine > Coastal | place: USA: Chesapeake... | reverse complement strand
GCCGCCAACTACACCCAACCAGGAGCCCCTTATGGCCCGCAGTACCCAGAAGGAAGCGACCCAACCGCCCCAGGAGCCGTCCCTAACGCTCTCCCAGCAGCCCAGTCAGTCCCAGGTGTCCCTTCAGGGCCCGCCGGCTGACGTTCCCCAGCCCGGTCCTACCCCTGAAATCGTTATCAAGAACGTTCCAGCTCCTGCCGCACCGGCAGAAGCGCCGACTCCTGTCGTTGAAATCGACGAAGACGGCTCCATCACCATCCGCTAAACCACAACATGCCTGAACCCGTCACCTTTACCCAAGAACAAGCGCCAGCTCTATCCCCAGAAAACGAAGAGATGCTCAAGCCCTCCGACGAGGAGGGTGAAGAGGCGGAAGATGGCGAGCAACAGCTGCTTGCCGGCAAGTACAAGTCCGTTGAAGAGCTGGAAAAGGCCTACCAAGAAGCTCAGCGCAAGCTGAGTCAGCGCGGTCAGGCCGCAGAACCCGAGGCAGAGGCTGAGGAAGCCAGTGACTCCGAGCAGGAGAAGCCTCAGGCAGGTAATGCCAAGGAGATCTATGGCGAGTTCATCGGGTCAAGACTCGAAGAACACGACATTGACTTCTCGGACATGAACACCCGCTGGCAACAGTCGGGTGAATTGACCTCCGACGACTACGACAAGCTCAACGAAGCCGGCTTCACCCGTGAAATGGTGGACGCCTACCTGTCGGGCTTGCAGTACAAGGCTGTGCAAGACACCGCCTTGACCGTCAAGGAGATCACCGCCATCAAACAGGAGTACGGCGGCGAAAAGGGTTACGCCGACATGCTGCAGTGGGCAGCAGACAACCTCAGCGAAGAGGAGATCACCGGCTTCAACGAAATCGTCACTGGCAACAGCACTATGTCTGCTGTGCGCATGGCCGTTTCTGGCCTGCATGCCAAGTATGTGGCGCAATCTGGTGTTGAACCCAGGCTGATTGGTGGCAAAGCAACCCGCAGCGGCGGTGAGCGCTTTGAATCCACGGCTCAGCTGGTTGAAGCCATGAAAGATCCCAGGTATCAAAACGATCCTGCGTATCGCCGCAAGATCGAGACGCGCCTGGCCAGATCATCTATCTTCTGATCGACTGCAAGTTGGCAACCCTGCGCCTTTACGGGCGTGGGGTTTTTTATTGGCTTGCATGGTGTCTACACTTTGATCACCTAGACCTGCTCACGGAAACAACGGCCCTCTGCGGAGGACACCCAGAGTGAAAGGGAGATAGAGGTCGGGGAACACACCCAACTTCTCTAGGAGACCAGCAATGGCTGCCCCTAATTTCGACGCCTCCCGGCTTGGTGTCGTCAACACCACGTCCGACGGATCCTGGGCACAGGACAACTCCCTGTTCCTTCAGGTGTTCGCCGGTGAAGTGCTGACTGCCTTCCGCAAGGCCACCATTTTCGAGCCCCTTCACACTGTTCGGACCATTGCGTCCGGCAAGAGCGCCAGCTTCCCGATCATCGGTCTGAACAGCGCTGCGTACCACACCCCCGGCAACATGCTGATCGGGAACAAGGTGAAGCACGCTGAAGCTGTCATCAAGATCGACGACAAGCTGACCAGCAACGTGTTCATCGCTGACATTGACGAAGCGAAGAACCACTACGACGTCCGTGCCCCTTACTCCTCGGAGATGGGCAACGCTCTGGCCTACACGTTCGACAAGAACGTGGCTGCCATGATCGCCAAGGCCGCTCGTACCGCCACCAACTTCAACACTGATCTGCCTGGTGGCACCCGCATCAAGATCGTTGCCGCCTCCAAGTCGGCAATCACTGGTGCACAGCTGGCCACTGCACTGTTCAGTGCAGCCCAGAAGATGGACGAGAACAACCTGCCCGAGAACGACCGCTACTGCGTTCTGGCTCCGGCTGAGTATTACAAGCTCGTCCAAGAGACCAACGTGATCAACCGCGATTGGGGCGGCGCCGGCGCTTATGCCGACGGCACCGTGCTCCGTGTCGCTGGCACCACCATCCTGAAGTCGAACCACCTGCCCACCACCAACCGCTCTGCGGCCAGCGGTGAGCAGAACGACTACAGCGCCAACTTCACCGATTCCGTTGCACTTGCCTTCAACAAGCAAGCTGTCGGTACCGTGAAGCTCATGGATCTGCGGATGGAGCAAACCGGCTCTGATGTTCACGCCCTCTGGCAAGGCACCTTCATGGTTGCTTCGATGGCACTGGGTACCAACATCCTGCGCCCTGACTGCGCCATTGAGATCTACACCGCCACCAGCTGACGGTTGATTCACTGGGGCCCTTCGGGGCCCCTCCTCTTATCGGTTGACCCATGGCCATTGCTCGCACCACCTACCTGGAAGCGGTCAACCGCGTCCTCCAGATGATGGGCGAGGCGCCCGTCAACAGCCTGAATGGCCAGTACGGCCTGGCTCAACAGGCAGAAGAAATGCTCAAGGACATCAGCCGCAAGGTGCAGACTGACGGTTGGTCCTTCAACACTGACTACGAACGGGAGATGATCCCTGACGTGGCCACCAAGGAAGTGGCAGTCGGGGCAAACGTCAGCCGTGTTGTGGTTGATCCGTACAACTACCCCGGCCTGGACGTGGTGCAGCGGGGCGGCAAGCTCTACGACCGCCGCGCCAACAGCTATCAGTTCGAGGACACGTTCAAGGCAGACGTGACCTACATCCTTGATTGGGAAGAGCTGCCTGAGCACGCCCGGCAGTACATCGCTGTCAAGGCTGGCCGTCACCTGCAAGAGGCAATCCTGGGCAGCGGCGACTTGACCCGCATCAACCTGACGGTAGAAGCTGAGGCACGGGCTTTGTTTTTGGAAGAAGAGACCTACGTCAGCCAGAACAACATGCTGCGTGGCAACCCGAACCACACGTTGCCGTTCATGACCTACATGCCCAGCCGTGCGCTGCAGCGTTAAGCCATGCCTCTTGTCAGCAGCTCTATCCCCAATCTGATCAATGGGGTCAGCCAGCAACCGGCTGCCTTGCGCCTGGCCTCCCAGGCCGAGCAGGTGGTCAACTGCATGCCAAGCCCTGTTGAAGGGCTGAAGAAGCGGCCGCCCACCTACAACATCGGCAAGCTGTTCAGCGGTACTGCTGGCACTGGCCGCCCGTTTACGACCATCGTCGACAGGGACGGGACCATCCAATACCTGGTCTTAATCCTGGACAACGACATCAAGGTCTTCGGCCTGGACGGCTCCGCGAAGACTGTCAATAAGCCTGATGGCACGGCCTACCTGAACATCACTGGTGAACCCAGCTCAGTGTTCAGGGCTGCGTCAATTGCCGACTACACCTTCATTGCCAATCGAGAGAAGACCGTGGCGATGGACACGGTGTCCCTGTCGCCTGACTGGGGCACAAAGTCCATGGTGTTCGTCAGGTCTGCCGACTACAGCACCACCTACAAGATCAAGGTCAACACCACAGAGGTCAGCTACGCCACGGCAGCGGTAGGCGGGGCAGCGCCTGACCTGGTGACGATTGCCAGCAACCTGGCTGGCGAATTGGCGACATCAGCCATCAATCCGGTGGCAACCACCCTGACGACCAACGCCTCTGGCACCACTACGACCGCTGTCTTTGCCAGCACAACGGGCGTAGTGGTTGGCCAATATCTAACCGATGCAGCGGGCCACATCCCCAAAGGCGCCCGCGTGACCAATGTCACAAGCACTGTCGTCACCTTTTCCCCTGCTGCCAGTGCGGCGATCCAAAACAACGACGTCGTCACCTTTCGCACAGCGAACTACATCGTTCAAGCGAATGACTACATCGTTCGTATCGAGAAGGCGGACGCTACGGACTACGACCTGGACGCCACTGACAGTCGGACCGCTGAAGGGATTATCTCCATCAAGGAAGCAGTAGGTGCCTTAAGCGATCTGCCGGTCAAGGCGGAGCACGGCTTCATCGTGCAAATCCAAGGGAGTGCTGCTACCCGCTCCGACGACTATTACGTCAAGTTTGTGAGCAACGCCGGCAGTGGCTTTGGTGAAGGCGTTTGGCAGGAGACTGTGGCACCGGGCATCGTCTACAAGTTCGATGCCACGACCATGCCCCATGTGCTGGTCCGCGAAAGCAATGGCACCTTCACGTTCAAAGAGTTCGACTGGTCTGGCCGTGTCGCTGGCGACCTAGCCACAGTTCCAGAGCCCAGCTTTGTTGGTAGCAAGATCCAGAACGTCAATCTGTTCCGCAACCGCCTGGCGTTCCTGGCGGACGAAAACATCATCCTGTCTGCTGCTGACAGCTATGACCGTTTCTGGCCAGAGACCGTCCAGACCATTGTTGACAGCGATCCAATTGACCTGAGCACAGGCGGTCGGGAGATCAACTTCCTGATCAGCAGCCTGGCATTTGCCAATGTCCTGCTGCTATTCAGCCGTCACGGCCAGTTCAGGCTGGACAGCGGGACCTCTACTGGCTTGGCATTGACGCCCAAGACGGCCGTGGTCACGCCGATCACCACCTTTGAAATGACCGATAAGGTCGACCCAGTTGGCGTTGGCCGAACCATTTACTTTGCCGTGCCCAAGGGCGATTTCACTGGCTTGCGGGAGTTCTTCCTGCCAGATGCCAGCGGACCGGTTCCTATTTCTGAAGAGGTGACGTCTTCGGTCCCGCGCTTTGTGCCGCAAAACTTGTGCAACTTGATCGCCACCACTTCTGAGGAGTCGATCATTGCCATTAGCAAGGACGAGCCCACACGGGTTTACCTTTACAAGTTCTTCTTCCAGAACGACACCAAGCTTCAGTCGGCCTGGTCTTACTGGGAAGTCAAAGGCGCCAAGTCCATCATTGGCGCTGACCTAGTCGACAGCGACCTGTATTTGGTTGTCGAGTACAGCGATGGCGTTTATCTGGAAAAGGTGGTTTTGCGTCCAGAGAACGTTGACACCGGCACTGCCATTGAAGTGCTGCTCGATCGCAAGACGACAGAAGCCAGCTGCTCGGTGGCCTTGACCAACCCTGCCGGCCTGGACGTTCAAAGCACCATCACCCTGCCGTACCCAATTGCCAGTGGCAGTTCGATGGTGGTGGTTGGCCGGTACTTTGTCGGCAACACCATTCAGTACGGCCAGGTGCTTGTGCCTATCAGCCAAACCCTGGCAGGTGGTGCAGGTGGCAATGGCACCTTGGTAGTTCGTGGCGACCTGACTGGCGCCAAGTTCTATGTCGGAGAGCTGTACGACATGCTCTACGAGTTCAGCACTCAGTACCTGAAAGAACAGCCGCCAGGTGGCGGTATCGCCGTGGTGGGTGGACCCAAGCTGCAGCTCAGAACCTGGACGGTCATCTTTGACGAGTCGTCCCACTTTGAAGTGAAGATCACGCCCAAGGGCAGGCAGACCTACACCTATCCGTACAACGGCATTACCCCTGGAGATGGGTACCCGCTGGGCGAGCCGGCCATCAAGAGCAGTCAGTTCCGCGTGCCAGTCATGACGGAGAACATCAACGCCAAGATCCAATTGGCAAGTAGCAGCCCCCTGCCGTGCAGACTGCAGTCAGCCGAATGGGAAGGTTGGTACCACACCAGGAGCCGCCGCATGTGACTGCATACACTCGCCCATCGACAGTGCAGGACATCATGCCGGTGGCTACGGCCATGCGGGAAGAAGACAAGGCGGAGGTCATGGCTGGCTGTGGGCAGTCGCCAGACCACGCCTTGCTGTTCTGCTATTTCAAAGGCGCCCCGTGCATGACGATGGTCAGCAGGAACGGCAGTCCAATGGGGATGTGGGGCGTGGTAGATCAAGGAGAAGGCATTGGCCGGATCTGGCTGCTTGCCACGGACGAGCTGGTGCAAGACAAACAGAACAGCATTCAGTTCTTACGCCAGGCCAGGCCATGGCTAAAGACGATGCTGGAGCGCTACAAGGTGCTGTTCAACTACGCCGACGCTAGAAACACGGTCCATGTCAAATGGCTTCGCTGGATGGGGTTTACCTTTATCGCAGAGCATCCAAACTATGGGAACGAAGGCAGGTCGTTTCTGGAGTTCGTCAAGGTGAGCCATGTGTGAACCCATCTCAATCACGCTTGGCATCCTGAGTGCTGGTCTTGGCATTGCCCAAAGCGTTGTGGGCTATCAGCAGGCTCAGCAGAACGTTGCTGCAGCCAATGCCCAGGCCGAGCAGAACTTCAGGTTCCAGCAAATGCAAGCCAACTCGGCTCGTGCATTTGAGCAACTGAAGAACCAGCAGCAAGCGGCCATCATGGAGCAGAACCGCTACTTGGCGGATCAGGCTTACGAGAACGACATTGGCCAGCTAAACCTCAGGCTGGCTCAAGAGCAGCAGGCTGCAGCAGAAAAGGCTAGGCAGGCTGCTTTGGCTGGCCAGCAAGGAAGAGGAGAAGTCAAGGCAACAGGCCGTCTTGGCTTGACCGTGGACAACTTGATTGCGGATTACTACAGGCAGCAGGCCGTCTTTGACTACGCCACAGAACGGAACCTGGCGTTTGCCGAGACGCAGACGCAAATGGAGAAACGAGGGGCTGCGGCCAGAAGGGGCAGCAGGATTGCCAGCCAGCAGCCGTACCTGGAGCAGCCAATCATTGACCCGCTGGAGCCGATCTACCAACCTGCGCCTAGCGCCTTGCCGTATGTGCTGGGTGGTATTGCTGCTGGCGTTGGAGGGGTGCAGACAGGCATTAGCACTTACGGCCAGATCAGCAAGATCAAGGCGGCTCAGCCGCCACCAGTTCCAAAAGCAACGCCAAGTGCCGCCAGTGCAACCGCATGGGGCGGTGGGTTTAGCTCGGGCATTCAGCCAATCAGTGCACCGAATTACAGCGGTTATTTCCGGAGGTAAGCCATGGCACGCATCTCTACTGGTCAGACCTTTGGCGAAACCGGCCGGCCCACCTCACAGCGGCTGCTGGGTGCTGCTGAGCAAATGGCGACGCCGGGCATTCTTGCCCAGTCATCCATCAATCAGCCAGCCCTGCAGCCGCAGGCATCCCAGGTCGATCTGTTCCAGCAGGTAGGTGCACCAACCGTTGGCGGCCCTGTGCGCTTCTTTCAACCACAGCCACTGCCTGAAGCCAGCCAAGACATGGCAGCACTGGCTAAAGCGCTGGGCAACTTCAGTCCCATCCTGCAGACCTTTGGCGAGCAGTACGTTCAGCGGCTAAAGACGCAGGACGAACGGGCCAAGCTGATCGGCCAGCAGTTTGCTGCTGACCTTCGAGCCAAGTACCCAGGCCAACAGTTGATTGACCTGCGCGATCAGCTGTATCGCAATGCCCAGGCCGGGGATGTGGCCGCTGCTGAGGCGTACAACAAGGTGCAAGCCTTGAGCCCGCTGCAGCTGGCCTATGCCAACCGATACAACGAGCTGGCTCTGACCAGGGACAGCATTAACGCCGCTGTCGGCAAGTTCTCTTCTATAGCCGACATTGATGGCACGCCGCTTGATCAGATCCCTCCTGGCGATCCCAGGCTTAAAGCTGCTCAGACCGGCCTGATCCGCGTCCCAACTGACCCTGTCGTCTGGGCAGAACTGGCTCCTGAGGCTGAGAAAAAATACGCCGAGATGGACCGCCAGCACGCCAGCGTGCACCGCGACTTCAAGTCAAGGCGTGCGGCCGTTGCAACCAAAAACAACCTGAACAGTGTCTTTACTGCGCAGCTGGTTGACCGGGCAGGCGCTGCTGCTGAGCTGACCCAGACCTTGAATGATGTGCGGACCCAGCTGGGGGTGGAGGACTACCAGAAGTACGTCAAAGAAATCATCCCCTGGATGGCTGAAGCGGTGCTGGCTGGCTCTGTTGTAAATGGCAAGCTGGATTTGCAGGCCTGGACCTACAAGTCAAATGAGGCCAGGCAAATCCTTGGACAGATTCGCGTCGGTCCCAATGGTGAAACGCTGTTGGTTGATCAGCTGGGCGCAGAAGGTGGCGTGACTGCTGCACTGCAGCTGCAAGATGAGCTGGTCAAAAAGTACAAAGGGCTCAGCGACAACGTCGATTACATCTCCAAGGAGTCCGGGGAAAGCGACGGTCGCAGCATTGCTAGCCAGTATCGGGTTGGCGATCCAACGATGACTCCCGCCGAGGCTGTGGCCGCCAAGACTCAGGCGGTGCAGGCAGCCATGCAAATCCCTGATCTTGAGCGCAGGCGGGCTGCCATTGAAGAGATTGATCGAGAGGCGAAGGGCGCGGAAATGGTTGCCGCTGGCCAGCAGAAGTTGACCGAGAGCAGCATCCAATTCAGCTACGACAAGGATCCCAATGTTGAGATTCCAAAGATTGAAAACTTGATGCGTCAGCAGCTGATCAGTACGCAGGCTGGCACCAGGCTCATTGCCAACTACAGACAGCTGCAGGCAGCGGACCAGCGTCCATACGTCAATGCAGCAAAAGAAGCCAAGAAGCTGCTGATGGATCAGGAGCTTGCCGCCATGAAGCGCCCTGGCTCAGAGGGCGGAATGACCCTGACTGTCGCAGAGCGCCAACGACTGGCTCAACGTGCTGCTGATTTTGACGCTGACATTGAAGCCATCCGTCGCAGTGGCATGGCCAACAACATGACCGCCCCGCAACTGCGCAAAGAATTGGACGGATACGTCCAGGAACAAAGCAAGAAAACGACAGCGGCTCCTGCGGCAGGGATTACGACTGCTCCTTCCTATGAGAGTCCTCAGAAGTGGTCGGACAGCTTGGGCTTCTTTGGACGCATAGGACCTGGCAATAGGGCTGCCAATTACCAGCTGCAGCAACAGGTCAAGAGTGGCGTCCTGTTCCCGCAGCAGATCTACCTGGAAAACCTCAATAATTTCCTGGACAAGGGGCAGCTCAGTGAGCCCATGCGTTTGATGATCAAGCGGGCTGGCTACCAGGACAAGCCAGCTCAGTTCTTTATGGATCAATGGAAAAACGTGTACCCAGGCGTGCCTTTCCCCAAGGAATACGAAGGCAGGATGCAAGAGCTGAACAACATGAAGATCAGCTTTGCCGCACCTCCGCAGTCAGCGACCTCGTCGACCTATGCGGCTGTCAGCAATGCCATTAACAATGCCGTGCAAGTAGCGATGGATGTGGCCGTACCGCCTGCCGCAGCGGCGCCCATGGGTGGTCCGATCAGGGTGTCCGGCACCGGCTTTGGTGGATTGCTTGGCCTGCTCCGTAGCGGCGAAGGCGGCTGGAACAGCGTGAACCGTGGTCGCGCAGGGGACAGTCCTCCGATGCGCAATCTGACCGCTCAGCCGATTGGAGTGGTTGAGGACATGCAAACTCGCGGCCGGGTCTTTGCAGTTGGCGCATACCAGTTCACGCCTGGCGTGCTTGCCCGTGCACGGCGGGAAGCTGGCTTGTCTCCTAACGATCCATTTACTCCTGAAAACCAGAACCGCATGGCGATTGCCTTGGTAACAGGTTCCAAACGGAGGAAACTGGCTGATTACATCCGTGGTCGCAGCAATGACTTGAATGCTGCTCACGAAGACATTGCCCTGGAGTGGGCTTCTTTGCAGGGTCCTAGCGGCCGGGGGATGTACGACAGGGATAAGGCAGGCAACATGGCAAGTGTCCCTGCAGCGACAGTGCGAGCTGCATTGCAGGAAGCCCGTCGGGCCTATCTCTCCGGTCGTTAAGCCATGCCTATCAACATCACTACCGACCCAGCGACCGGTGCAGTTAAGGCGACTGCAGAAGTACCCAAGGAGATTGCCCAGCCTGCAGCTAAGCCAGAAACCAGGGCTGGCCGTTTTTCTGCCGCAACTGTTGTCACCAAAGCGACCCGCGACATTGCACAAGAACTACTGGGCAACCTGCCGGCTGATGAGCTGTCAAAGCTGAGGGTGCTGGGTGGCGTCCCGCGTTTACCTGGCGCCCCTGATGCGCCGATTCTTGGCATCTTTCCGCCACTGCCCAAAGTTGAGGCAAGCAACTGGGAGTCCAATGTTGCTGGCTTTGTCCAAGGTGCCATGGCCTGGGCACTGGCATCTCGTGGCTTGCGTAGCGCTGGTCGAGCTGCTGCCCGTTTGCCAGGCGCACCTGCTGCAGCACAATTTGCTGCACCTGTTACTCAACCTCTAAGGGCTGCTGCTGCCAGGGCAACCGCTGCTCCTGGCCTTCGTGGCCTGGCTGGACGCGCAGGCGTAGCAACTATTCGGGAAGCACCTGCCAGCGCTGTTGCTGGCTACGCCGGCTTTAAGCCAGAAGAGCAGCGCGTTTCCGACCACATCCTGCGGTGGGTGGAAGAGCAGGCTGGCACCCCGCTGTATGGCCCACTGAAGGCTTTGACGGCCCCTGCCCTGCTGGGACAGTCGACAGCAGGTGACACTGCATCTCAAGCCCGCTGGAAGAACTCCGTTGAAAGTCTGCTGATCTTTGACCCTGCATCCAATGCAGTGGTCGAAAGCCTGGGTTTGCTGGCAAGGGCAGGCATTCGTCGATGGCAGACCATCCAGGCAGGCAGGCCTGCTGCTGAACAGATCGTTGATGCGTCAGCCAGGGAAGCCGCACCACCTGTTGCGCCAACCGCAGCCGCTGCTGCAGGACCCAGCCCACAGCCCAAGCCCAAGCCCAAGCCCAAGGCGCCAAAGCAGCCAGAGCCTGAGCTGCCTGACCCTTGGGGTGAACAAACAGCCAAGGCAGAGGTGGAATACCAGCAGGCCTTGGATCGTGCTGAGACTGCCATTGCCAGGGCTGCCAACACCGTCCCCGATGAAATGGGTGGCGTCCTGCCTGAGGCGCGTGCCGTTGAGCGGCCGTCTTATTCCCAAGTGCAGGAAACTCCGGTTGCTCAAATTGCTACCGACCCTCAGCGTTTCCAGTTCAAAGAAGCTGGCCGTCTAAGCAAGACAGGTGTTTCCGGTTCCCTGAAGGAAGCAGCTGAGTACGACCCACTGTTTGGAAAGATCATCAGCGTCTGGCGTGATCCTGCTGACGGTCAGCTGTATGTGGTCAATGGCCACAACCGCTTGGACCTGGCTCGTCGCTCTGGCCGGGAGAACATCCTGACCTGGGAGATCGAGGCTCCTACTGCTGAACAGGCTCGTGCCATTGGCGCCATGGAAAACATGGCCGAAGGCATGGGTACGCCTTGGGATGCAGCCAAGATCATGCGCGACATGGGCATGGATCTGGAGCAACTGCGCCAACGGAACATCAATGTCCGTGGTCCCATTGCTGAGAAGGCCATTCCTCTTAGCCGTCTCCCCCAGGAGATCTTCAATAAGGGCGCAACCGGCAAGCTGGATCTGGCCAAGGCTGTGGCCCTGGGCAGTGAGCAGCTGGATGAAGCCGTTGTCCGTGACGTCGCTGCTGCTGCAGCCAAGGGCAAGTGGTCGGCGGAGAAGATTCTGCAGGCCATGCAGGAGGCCAAGTTTGCCCAGACCGAACTGACCGGTGGCATGACCTTGCCCGGCATGGAGGAGTGGGCCACCAAGGGCAGTGACTTCAGCATCCGCGCTGATGTGCGTGCTGAGGCCTACCGCTCACTGCGGGAGGAAATGATTGCCCTGACCTCTGCTGCACGGATCACCCGCAAGGACATCCTGGAAGCAGCAGGCAATGTGATCGACGTCGCCGGCAGCCAGGCCGCCAGGGATCAGGCAGCCCAGGCCGCGGCCGTCTTTAACAAGGTGACTGGCTACACGGGTCCAGTGCGGGATGTGCTGAACCAAATGGTCGAAGCGGTCAAGGCTGGCCGCACCGTCAAGAAGGCGGTGGAAGAAGCCCTGGATACCTTGCGTCAGGCGATTGATGCAGAGATCAATGGGCCGCGCCTGCCGCTGGAAGAGCCTGCTCCTGCTGCGCCTGAAGCTCCTGTTGCTCAAGCTCCCGTCCAGGGCGAACTGCCCGACACACGCGGCCAAGGTGAGTTCTTCCATGGCACTGCCAAGGAAATTGATCGGCTGGAAGAGGGCTACTACGAAAGCTCCAACATCTATGGCCAAGGTTTCTATGTCACCGACGACCTGAAGACTGCCGGCTCGTACACCAAAAAGAATGCCAGAGCTGTCATCAAAGAAGGAGAGACCCCTTCGCAGGTGGTCTATCGAGTTACCGAAGTTCAGCCGGTCAAGTTTTACGACTTGGATGCACCTGTTTCGCCAACAGCAAGAGGGGCGCTGGAAAGCGCAACCAAGTATTCAGAAGCAACGGTTCGTGCCTTGGATGAGCTGGACGCAGATCCAAACATGGGCCTGTCTAAGGTCATGGACGAAATCCGCTCAAACAGCAGGGCGGCAGGCGAAAGCAGGGACACCATCCAAGAAGTCTTCGATGGCGTGCGTGAAGCATTGCAAGGCGAAGGCTATGGAGGCTTTACCCATACAGGCGGTCGCCTGACCAAGACAGGCCGTGAACACCAGGTTCGTATTTACTGGGACGCCGCCAATCAGCTGAGCCTTGAAAAGGTTGACCCGCAAACACTGGCTCCCGCCGCTGAAGTCCCTGCCGCTGCTGAAGCTCCTGCTGCTCCTGCCGTAAGCCCTGCCCAGCGAGCAGAAACCAAAGCCTTGCTTGACCGGGTACTGGCCAACCTGCCGCCTGAGCGTCGGGCTGAAGTGCAGCGGATCATGGAAGAAAGGGCAGCGCAGGCTGGCCCAAGGATGCGTGCCGAAGTGCCCGAGCCCGAGGGTCCGGTGCCTGTTGATCCGCCTGCTGGTCCTGAGAACAGCGACGACTGGACCCGCCGCTTTGCCAGGGAAGTACAAGGCAACAAGCAGGCACTGGAAAACGGTGAGGTCACGATGGAAGACCTCATGGCCAACAACTTCCAGAAGGTGCAGTCGCCGTCTGGTCGGACCGTCTACACCGCCCAGCGGGAAGACCTGGTCGAAGGCCTGAACGCCATGTCCAAGGTGTTGCCTGACCGCCCAACCGAGTCCGGCATCCCTGTGATGGATGTGGACTCGATCCGCCGCATGAACCAGGACTGGTTCACCAGGCACGGGGAGGACAGCGAGGCAATTATGGCTGGCCTGCAGTCCATCACCCGTGGCTTTGACGACTACCAGCAGGGTGCCCTGAACCGGGCCATGGCCTTGGCTGACAAGAAGCAGGTTGAGGCCGCACAGGAAGCAGCCATGTGGCTGAACAGCGCCAACTTTGAAGGCGTCAACGAGTCAGAGCGCTTGGCCAGGTTGGTCACTGCTGCTGAATCCAGCAGGGCTGTACACCAGGCCGTGATGCGCGTGACTCGCAGGTGGGGTCAGCTGGGCCTGGAAATGCAAATCCCCAGAGACTATGAGATCCCTGCCGACCAGAACGTCAAGGACGCATCTATTCCTCAGACACCTGTCGAGCCTGAGACCGGTGTTGGCCCTGGCCGTATCGACGTCGAAGGAGAGATCAGGGCTGAGCTGGAAGCAGAACAGGTCAAGCCCATCGAAGAAACCCTGACCAACAAGCTGGACCCTGAACTGACTGAGGCCATCAATGGGGGCGAGATCACTCCCAGAGCTGCTGCTGCTGCTGATGCCCTGGCTCAGTCGCTGGTGTCGATTGCAGCTGACAGCAAGGCAAGGACCAAGTTCTGGCGCAACTTTGACGACACTCGCACCTTTACGCCTAATGCCCTGCTGATGCTGCGGACCAGCAATCTGATCAGCAGTGGTGTCACGACTGCCACCAACGTATTCAACGGCATGCTGAACCTGTCTCGCTTGCCGCTACAGCAGGCTGCAGGTGCAGCCCTGAAGGGCGAACTGAAGCGGTCGATGTACTCGCTGATGATGTTCCAGCAGTATTGGCTGAACATGTCCAATGCCCTGCGGGTTGCTGGGCATGCGTTCAAAGCAGGCCAGTCGTTGTTCAATCTGGAGAACAGCTCAGTTGATTACCTGAGCCGTCTTGCCAAGCAGGACCTTCAGGGCGAGCTGATGGAAGGACCTGATGCCATGACTGGCTGGACGGTCAACACCATCAACATGGGCCAGGAAATGGCACAGAAGCCGCTAGGGCAGATGGCCAATCATTTGTGGCGGCTCCTTGGTACCGGCGGCACACGCATGGCGCTGACCATCGAAACCTTCAACCCCCCCCGGGCTGGCTACGCCTATGAGCACGCCCGCCACCTGCCCGGCGGCATGGAGCTGGCAGTTGAGCGCGGCATGGAGGACATGAGTCCTGAAGCGTTCAAGTGGGCACAGCAATACGCCGATGCCCGCACCCAGGAAACGATTAAGGACGTCGTCATCAACGGCAAGAACCTGGCTGACGTCCACATGGACAGCCCCAGGGCACAGTCGTTCATGGATGCGGTGAACTTCACCGACAAGATCTGGGCTGAGCTTGAGCCCCGTACCTACGGAGAAGGTGTTCGCCTTGGCCAGGCACGCGGGCTGGAAGGCGAGGAGCTGCAGAAGTTTGCTCAGCAGTACGTCGAAGAGGGCACCACCTTGAACAAGGTGGCTGAGTTCTTCACGACCACACCGATTGGCCGCCTTGGCTCAATGCCTGGCGAGGCGATGGATACCCTGTCGAATGCCAGGTACATCGGTCCGGTCTTTAAGTTCTTGCAGCCGTTTGTTCGGGTGCCGAACAACATCATCAAGTCGGCCATGCGGAATACACCGGCCGCGGCCTTTGTCGACACCTTCTGGCGGGACATCACCAGCGAGGACCCATTCACAAGGGATCGTGCCCTTGGCGAGATCGCGACCGGCTCCGCTGTCCTTGGCTTAATCACCATGGCATCAGCCATGGGCTATGTCCGCTTCAACGGCGGCGGCCCTCTTGACCCTGCCGCCCGTCAGCGGTGGATAGAGATCGAAGGACGCATGCCGTACTCGTACCAGACCTGGGATGAAGAAGCAGGCAAATGGGCTCGACCTGCGTCCATGCGCGCCATGGAACCATTTGCCACCTTGTTTGGCGCCATTGGCGATTACGCCGACATTGCCAACAGCTTGTCGACTGAAGCCCGTAACCGACTGGGCGGCTCCTTGGTCCTGACTCTGGCCCGCATGTCGACCAGTGGCGTGCTGAGCAAGGGCTATTTCCAAGGCTTTACTGAGATGTACGAGGCTTTCTTCAACCCAAGCAAGGTGCTGACAGGCCCCAATCAACGGGATGCCATGGCCAGGTATTTGTCCCGCTTAGTGGCCAGCACTTTGGTGCCGTACAGCTCAGCCTTGCGTGCCGCTCGCCGGGAGGTGGACCCCGTATCCCGCACCGTCAATCCCAGCGACGTCGGCGGCTTGATGGGCTTCTTCCAGGAGACCCTGGACGAGGTGCGCAATGCAGTGCCCGGCTGGTCAAGCACCCTGCCTGCCCGCCGTGACTACATCAACGGCCAGCCGATCTTGACCACCGGCATCATCGGTGCCGAGCAACTGCCAGCAGAGATGCCATTCCTGCAGGCATTGATGCAGTTCACTCCTATGGCTGCAATACAGGTGGGACGTCAGCCTCGCGGTCTTGTCCATGAGGAAATGGCCAGGCTGCACGGCAAGGGCACCAGCTTCCTTGGTCCTCGCGCTGCTGACTTTGGAACAGAGATGCGCTTGACCCCATCAGAGCTGGAGGACTACATCCTCACCTTTGCCACGGTGAAGGATGAGTTTGGCCGCACCTTTGAGCAGTCAGCGACTGAACTGATCCAGTCAGAGCAGTACCAGTCCTGGCCGATCGAAGGTTCTTCCAGTCGTTTTGTCGGCTTGCGTGCTGCTGCAATTCAAGAAGAGATCCAGCGGTACAAGGAGCTGGCCAAGGAGCAGTACAAGGCCAGCACTCCCAAGGGTCAGCTGATCCTGCTTGAAGAAGCAGAGCTTGAAGCAGACAAAGGTGAAAAGAACTATCTCCGCCGGTACGGTGGAGGTACATCTGCCCAGCCGTCAGGCGCCAAGTCCTGGTCGATCACCCCTCGGTAATCAACGATGCCCTACTCCTACGCCGCCTACACCGGGAATGGGTCGACGACCCAGTTCAACGTCACCTTCCCGTACATCCGAAAGGAGCACGTCAAGGTCTACGTCAACTACGTCGATACGGCGTACACCTGGGTCAATGACAGCACGGTCCAGCTGGCCAGTGCGCCCGGCGCAGGGGTACGGGTTGAAGTCAGGCGCATCACCCCACTAAATGCACCGCTGGTTGACTACACCGATGGGTCGACCCTGGTGGCTGGGGACCTGGATACCAGCAACCTGCAGCATCTGTACAAGCAGCAGGAGCTGGATGATGACAACAAGCAAGCTGTTTACATCGACCCTGCCACTGGCCTGGTCACTGCCAATGGACAGCGGATCACCAGTGTTGCTGATCCGACCAATGCACAGGATGCAGCCACCAAGAACTATGTAGACACCACCACGGTTGCGTCTGCTGGCGACACCATGACCGGTGCCCTGAATATGGGCACCAACAAGATCACTGACCTTGGTACTCCGACCAGTGCGGCGGATGCAACGACCAAGCAGTACGTCGACAGCACCACCTGGAACGTCACCACAGAAACCATCCAGTCCACTGAAGTGTGGGTGGACAGTGATGACTATGTCGCCACCACTGGGGCAATTGACGATCGGATTGACGCCAAGATCGACACTGCCCTGACGACCGACATTGCCACCGATGGCACTGGCATCACGGTCACTGACGACGGGGACGGCACCATCACCCTTGGCTTGGCTGCCAATTCGGTTGACTTCGACCGGATCAAGGACGAGGACATCATCACTCAGCCCGAACAGGACGCTGCATCTGTCTCTCCGACAGACGGCAATCTGTTCACCTCCCTGGCTGCAGCGCGCCGGTTCGACACCATCGTGCAAACCACCACGCCCTCTGGCTCTCAGTGGCAGGTGGGCAAGACCTGGCTGCAGAACGACCAGGACAAGACCCTGTCTGTTTGGGACGGCGCTGCGTGGGTGGGCATCAGCTCTGGCGGTACCTTCACCAGCCAAACCACTGTCGTCTATGTCGATGCGGTCAACGGTGATGACGTCAATGACGGTCACCGGATCAGCCGACCCAAGGCCACCATCAAGGCGGCGATCAACCAGATCAACTCTGAGATCACCACCAGCATCGCCAACGGTGGTTCTGGCTACGTCGAAGGCGTTTACACCGGCGTTGCACTGACAGGTGGCAGCGGCTCTGGCCTGCTGGCAAACATCACCGTCAATGCCAGCGGCGTCGTTACTGCCGTCACCATTGCCAACCCGTCCACCCTGGTCGACAGCTATGCCATTGGCGATTCCCTGTCTGCCAACAATGCAGGCCTGGGCGGCTCTGGCTCTGGCCTGCTGATTTCAGTTGGTGGCACAGGCGATGGCCAGGTTGTGATCGTCGCCCCTGGCGTGTACCAGGAGGTAGCTCCTATCCAGATCAAGCGGCGGGACGTCTCCGTCATCGGCCAAGCCATCCGCAGCTGCATCGTTCACCCGACTGCAGCAACAGAAACCAACACCCTGTTCCAGGTCAACAGTGGCTCGTACCTGGCCGGCCTGACCTTTACTGGCGTCAAGGCCAGCGGGTCTCGTGGTGCTGCAGGCTCCATTGACCCTGATGCTGTCTACGGCTTGCCTCCCACCCAGGGCTGGAACGTGGCGTTCTACCCCGGTTGCCGAGTCATCAAGTCGCCGTACATCCAAAACTGCACCAACTTCTCGGATTCCGAGATTGATAACAGCAACCTGAACCCACACAACCCAGCGGGTGGCGCAGGTGGCGACACGGATTCTGCTCCTACCGGTGGCGGCCTGTTGGTCGACGGTTCAGTCCCTGCTGCCAGCAGCCCCCTGCGGTCGATGGTGTGCGATAGCTACACCCATGTCGGCCTGGATGGTCCGGGCATCCTGGTCACGAACAACGGCTATGCCCAGTGCACCAGCTCTTATTCGTTCTTCAACCACTACCACATCAAATGCTTGAAGGGTGGCCAGGCCAACCTGGCTGCATCGACCACCGACTTTGGCCGGTACTCCCTGATTGCTGATGGCCGGTCGACCAATGCCATCTTCACGTCAACAACCACAGCCCTGGCCGATGACGGGGATGTCACCTTCACGATCGACACCCCAACACCTGGCAGTCCTTGGCATGGTTCTGCCACCCGCCCCCAGAGCAACATGCTGGTGGACATTGGCGGCAACACCTATCCCATCCTGTCGGCCGTAGCCAATGGCACTGGCTGGGATGTGACCATCAGCCGGCCAGACCCTGGCGACAAGTCCACCAACCTGGGCCTTGATGGCTCGGTTGCTTCCGGGTCAACAGTTGAGTTCTATCTCCGGTCGATGATCGCCTCCAGCGGTCACACCATGGAGTACGTCGGGTCGGGTACTAACTACAGCGCCCTGCCCGAGAACGGTGGCGTCCCGGTTGAAAACAACCAAGTCATTGAGATCAACGGCGGCAAGGTCTGGGCTGCCATCACCGACCACAACGGCAAGTTCAAGCTGGGCGACACCCTGACCGTTGATCAACAGATCGGCTTTGTCACCATCCCATCTGGCTCGATTGCCTTTGACCTGGCATCGGATCCTTCGCCTCAGCTGTCGGCTGCCCTGGATGCAGCCAGCCACAAGATCAATAACGTCACTGATCCGACTGCTTCCCAGGACGCTGCCACCAAGAACTATGTGGACAACGCCCTTAGCGGACTGAGCCAGAACTCCATCAGCCAGAGCAATTCCAACGTCACCGTCACTGACGATGGCGTGGCAGCCGGGGAAGTACGGGTCACGGTCGATGGCAGTACGGCCATCTTCTATGCCGCCAATGGCACCAACGCCTACTTCCCGACCTTCCACCAAAACACCCTCGGCCTGTCCAATCAAAACGATTTGCGGTTCTTTGAACTGGCGGCCAATGGCAACAATTATCTGGCCTTCCAGCCTCCTGCCAGCATTGCAAGCAACGTCACCTGGACTCTGCCTGCTGCTGATGGTTCGTCCAATGAAGTGCTTGCCACGGATGGCAGCGGCAATCTGAGCTGGAGAAGCATCAGCGGGTCGTCCATTGCCACCGGCAACAGTGCGGTCGAGGTCATCGACACCGGCACTGGTTATGTCAGCATCACTGCCGACGGCAACGAAATTGCGCGGTTTGATTCGGCCAATGGCATCGATGCTCTCAAGGAGTTCTTTACCTCAAACAACATCCGCATCATTGCCAACCCGACCAGCGGGTTAGGTGAGCTGCGCTTTGCTGAGCAATCAACCAACGGAACCAACTACGTCTCGTTCAAGCCGCCGGCAACCATTGCCGCCAACGTCACATGGACCCTGCCTGCTACTGACGCCACGGTCGCAGGCCATGCCCTGAAGTCCGACGCTGCTGGCAACCTGAGCTGGGGCACGGCAGGTGGCGCGTCAGGGGCTGGCGGGGACGACGTCTTCTATGAGAATGGACAGACCGTAACCACCTCTTACACTTTGACTGCTGGCAAGAACGCCATGAGCGCTGGTCCTATCACTATCAACAGCGGAGCCACGGTCACAGTGGGCTCCGGTCAGTCGTGGGTGATCGTGTGATGACCTACCAAGACTCGGACACTACCACTGCTCAGGAGGTGTAAGCCATGGCGATCAACATTAACGGTTCAACAGGCATCAGCGGCGTTGACGGCTCG
>Ga0129333_10001823_pt1 | contig 19570 bp, 16 predicted proteins | sample CPB6_08_DNA_FD_94474 | JGI IMG/M metagenome (GOLD analysis project Ga0129333, IMG submission 94474) | Freshwater to marine salinity gradient microbial communities from Chesapeake Bay, USA - CPBay_Sum_0.6_0.8_DNA | ecosystem: Environmental > Aquatic > Marine > Coastal | place: USA: Chesapeake... | reverse complement strand
ATTTTGTCAAATAATTCAGCTGCTATTTTATCTAGTTCGCGCATAATATATTATTTATCGTTAAATCATTATAAAGGGCATGGGCGCGATATAGTCATCTGCATTATCGCGCAACTTTTCATCTAATTCGGCATCATAGCTTTGCAAAGATTGTATCTGCCTAAGCACAAGTAAAGTACTAGTAACTAAATCGTCAGTCTCTCCAATTTTGGCCGCAAATCCTGCACCGCTGGCCACAAACGTTTTGAGCTCACTGATTAAATTTTTGCTGCAAACAATCATCTTACGATTTTCAACAAGATTTTTAAGCTTTGCACAAACTGCTAATTTTGTCTTGTTAGTCGTGGTAAAACCTTTGCGATGAATTCTGGCCTGCCCTGCTCTTACAGGTTGACTTAAAAAAGTGCCCTTGATATTTTCTTCGCCAAATTCTGCAATAACAACCAGGGCTGCTTCCCCAAGCGTGTTATTTTCTACGCTGTAATATATGTCGTTTTGGGTTCCAATTGTGTCAAATATGTATTCGCAAATTTCTTTTAGTATCGTAATTTGTCTTTGTACGGGTGTTTTGTTATGTTGCCATTCGGCAACTTGTATCATGGTTGGCAATTCAAACACCTGTATTGCAGCAGGATCTCCACCGGTTCCCAAGCTAGGATCTAGACCAATCACATAAGTTTTACCTCGTTGGGGTTTTTGATACCAACGCACCTGTCCTTGTAATTCAATAGGATCGCGTCCTTGCAGTTCAGACAATGTGATCGAATTAATCAAGGTTTCGTCATAAATTAAAAACTCACATCCGTGTTCGCGCCGAAAACGTTCTTCGCCAATACGACCAATTTCTTCTTTTTTCCATTGCTCATCTCTATCGGGGTGTTCCCACCAATTGGCTTGATAGGCTCGAAATCCATTTACACCTAATCCGTCTGTTCGCGGATTACCAAATTCGTCAAAGCACTTGTTGGCCTGCTTCCAAATATAAGCAAACTGGTCTTCATCGCTGTTTGGGGTACTTGTTATAATTGCTTTACCACCCGTGCTTAGTGTGGGAGAGATACTGGTCCAGAACTCTTTGGCGATTGTGGGTCTAACGAACGCAAACTCGTCACAGTAAAGTAGTGTAATGGACATACCTCGACCAGTTGTTTCAGTGGTTGTTTGACTGACAATTCTGCTTCCATTTTCAAAATCAATTGATCCTTTGTTGTAGCTAGTGACCCCTGCACGGATCCAGTCCGGGCACAGCTCGTATGCATAACGCACACGCTGCATGATTTCCTGTGCACCGGTATATTTGTGGGCTGCAATTAAGATTGTACTGTCTGGTCTAAACATAGCAAACCAAAGTAGATATCCTGCTGCGCTGGTTGTTTTACCAGTTTGTCTGGGCATAAGGCTGATACTAAATCTATTATTGTGATAAGTATCTATAAGTTTCTGTTGATACTCAAAAGGTTGATATAACATTTTTCCCCGAACCGGGTGCTGAATGTAGAAATAATTGCTCATGAAATATTCCGGCCCTGTGTCCGGATCTGCACACTGCATAAACTCTACAATTTGCTCTTCAGAAAAGTTGACCTTTTGATAGGGACTCTTTATAATATTCTGTACGTCATTATTCATAATAATACTTATGAGCCACACATTACTTTTGAACAAAGATTATACACCAATTAGCGTACTACCGCTGAGTGTTATCCACTGGCAGCATGCCGTAAAGCTTATGTATTTGGGGCGTATTCAAGTGATCGAAACTTACCCAGACTGGATTATTCATAGCGAAAAACTTGCTATAAATGTACCCAGTGTTGCAATTACCAAGGAATACTTTAATTTTAAACGTCGAGTAAATTTTACACGCTACAACATGTATCTGCGCGATCTTTATCAATGCCAATACTGCGAAGATACTTTTGATTTTGGCGATCTTACGATTGATCACGTTGTACCAATCAGCCAGGGTGGTCGAACTGAATGGACCAATTGTGTAACTAGTTGTAAGGCTTGTAATTGGCGCAAGGCAGATAAAAGTTTTATGAAACCCATTCGCAAACCTTATCGTCCAGATTACTGGGCATTAGCTGCTGCGTGGAAGAACAGCCCGTTTCGAGTAAAAGATCCCAAGTGGAACCAATATTTAGGTAGAGATGCTGCTGCTGCTTAGATTGGCTGTTCGCCTGTTAAATAGGGCTTGCTAAACCAGAGCTTAAACCACTCTTCAGTACCAGGGCGAATATCATGTCGTTTCATGAGTTCGCCCTTTTCATTGCCGGTTACAGAAATATTGCTGCCAGGAAAGCCTCGGTATTCTTGCATCACTGCACGATTACCAATTCCTGCTAATAGTTTTAGTTCTTCAATGCTGTCCATACGGAATTATAGGTAGATCATTGTCAGGCTGTTGATCTTCGTTGCCCATTAGTTGCACCATGATTGTTTGGCTTCACCATAGTATTCTCTAGCGAATCCATTTGCAATTAACTGGGCACGTAAACTTTGCCCGTCTAAGATCATATCGCCTAGCACACGGCCACCAAACTTGTCCCAACCATATAGAGTCACTTGACGTTTTACTGATTTGGCTACTAAATTTTTAGTAAATGCAGTAGCAGCTTGTCCACGCTGATCTTCACTCGGGCATTGGGCACGAAATCCTTTTTCAGGTGTATCAACACCGTAGACTCTGACTGCAAGTTCTGGCTTGAGTGGCTGTGGTAAAAATGGTGCTGCGATAACAACTGTATCGCCGTCGTTGACTCTGACAACTTGTGCATCGTATGTGACACCTTGTGGGGCTTTTTGTGCTAAAACAAATGCTGGTGTTAATAATAAAACGGCTAGTAATTTTTTCATTGATTTTCCTATAAGTTTCTGTTTGTACCGTAAGTGGTAGTTTGACCTTGCGGGGTTGTTGTAGTGTAAGTTGTTGCTGTATTTTGTCCGGGCTGAACATTTTTTCCTGCACCTTGAAATCCAACACCTTTATCAATTTGAACATTGTGTGTCTGGCCTGTAGGTTCTTTATATGATGTACGCACTTGTGAGGTGGGAGCTGTTTGTCCTTTGTAACCTGTTTGGGTAGCTGTAACGCCAACACTTGTGCTTGGATCTACTTGGTAATCAGCCGATACTTGTCCTGCACCAGTTTTTGCAGTAGTAAAATCTTGTGTTGCTTTAATGTCAGTACCACCTATATTAGTCGCTGCATTAACTGAATTTAAATTGCCAGTATTAAGATTTCTGGTTGCAGAAATATCAGTGCCGCCTACATTTGTTTTTGCTGTTACTGTGCCTGCAGACTTATCTGCGGTAACGCTGGTATTATTGCCTACATTTACCGTTGCCTGATTGGTACTTGCAGGCAACGGCTGTTCGTCAAGGATATCTAAGTACCGTCTAAAAAATCTTGGGTCACTCATTACCAAGCCCTACATGACCAGTATCTAGCACTGGTTCTTGGTCCCGGATTAGCGCAATTGTGTCTTGCTCTAAAGCTCTTGCGACGCTTGGGATTGGACTTTTTGATCTTCATGTTGGGATCACCAAAATTGACTTTGACCACATTGCCTTTGGCATTCTTAACATAAACTTTTGATTTTTTAACATCGCCCTTCATGGGCTTGCCTAGTGGAACTTCGCGGCCTTGATATTTGGCTTCGTTTGTTGATTTAGGGCCAAATCCCTGACTTTGTAATTCTCTTTTTTCAATGTCAGACATATCACTCCATTTTTTTGGCGTACCAACTTGACCAGCTTTGGCTCTCTGCCTAAAATCTTCTGCATCTTTATCTAGTCCCGAAGCACCAGCCGGTTTAGATCCAGTGCTAATAGCATCAAGCTCTTTGAATGCATCTTGCGCTTGCTGACTCATTTCTTCTTCTAGATCGTTGTCTGGCGAGTGTTGTTTATTGAATTTACGGGCGTCTTGTCCTCCATGTATAGGACCGAGATTTGCATCTGCTGCAGGGGGCATGTTTGAATTCTCAGTTAAGTATCCAACATGCGTCAAAATTCTCATCATCGTTTCGTCTGCTTCGATTACAATACCATCTTCTACAACATCTACTACGGTAGTTTCTAATACAAGTTCTTCTCGAGCTATTTCTAATTCAAAGATGTCACCAACAGCGGGGTTAGTTTCCATTAACTCTGCTTCTTGTAAGTATTCGCGAAATGTTTTCATTTATTTGTTATCTTTCATTAGTCAATCGCTTACATGCCTGGCTTTAATGGATTCATGATAAAATCCTTGATCCCTTGTACAATGCTCTTGTTAGGATTGTTAGTGGGATTAAGTTTTTGTTGTGGAGTTAATGCATCTTGTCCTACCGGGTAAGGATTAGGAGAACCTGAACCTTGCTCGTCTAGGTCAGCTATTTCCTCATCAACTTCTCTTTCTGTTCCTGTTGGCTCGCCACCTACTTTGAGACTGCGTGGGCCACTAACACGAGATTCTTGCTCGGATGGTAACGGTAATTCGCTCTGATCAGGTTTTTTTGGTGGCGGAAAAGTTGCACTTACTCTACCTGTTTCCGGATCTGTACGCATGTCTCGAACATTAACATTGCTTGGTATAGGTTCAGACCTTGGGGGAGTTACAATTGGTTCAATTGGTTTGTTTGATTTTTTTAAAGGGGTCTTTTTATCATCTTCTCTAACCAAAATACTTTCCAACATGGCATCTAAATCTGCATCAAACATACTTTCGGCCATTGGGTTATCACCTAGTCGTGGCTTGCCGGCATACTGACGCTTTTGACGATTTAAATCGTTGCCTTGGTCTGTAATTGACTTAACACTTTGATATTCTTCGCCGGGAGTATTAGAATATTTTGTAACACGTTTTTTTGCTTCTTCTAATTCTTGTTCCATCATTTCGTCATTGCTGCCGATCATGATGATTTCCGGCTCTGACATCATTGAATGGTCGTGATCATCGTGTGGTCGCATACCAGCCATTTTTAGCATTTGTAATAATTCATCTGCCTTGTTACCTCGGGCATTAATGGTGACATCTTTAGTGCCATCGCTGCTCATGTTGGTGCTAACATTAAACGAATCTTCATGTTCCATGTCCATATTGTCGCCACATTCAACAAGTTCTTCTTCTTTTACTTCGCTCTTTCTTGGGCCAAAAGGTTTGTTTGGATCAGCCGGCGTATACTTGTCAGGTGGCATTCCTAGTCCGGTCATGTATTGGTCTTTGTATGTTTCAGCGCCTTTAACAAAAAAATCCTTGACTGCGTCTGCACCGCTTTTTATTTTGTCAGCACCTGATTTATCTTTGTTATACAACATTGCTGCTCCCGGACCGTCTTCATGTAAACCAGCTAATTTTGCCAAGTCCTTTAGTGTTTCATCCATAACTGGCAGTTGAACAGCTTCATTCATGCCGCTGCCCATATCTGCATAGAAGCGCTCTTCTACCCATTGGGTCATATCTGGATATCCTGGTTTACTTTTTGCCACTCCATAAGGAACTTCGCCGCGGTCAACATAATAATCAGACAGTGCTTCATATAAATCATTGTCCATGACTCCTGCCTGCATAAACATTTTTACTTCATATTTAAATCTATTAGCAATATGATTTAGTGTACTACCACCTTCGTCTAACATAACATCTTCTGTTACTTTCTTTGGAAGACCTTTATGTTTGGTGCTAGCAAAGTCTTTGGCCGCTTTCTTGCTCATGCCCTTGGCTGCTTTTTTCAATTCAGCACTTGCGCCTTTGACCTTTTCGCCTTTTTGCATGGCATGTACCATGCCCATGAATTTTTGCTGTTGCTTGCTTACTGCTTTTTCCATAATAGGAAGACCGCTTAGTCGCATCATTTCGGCCAATTCTTCTTCCATACTTTCTTCAAAATCTTGCATTGGATTATTAACCATTTTTGATTGAGTACCTGGAATTGCTTTGCTAGTGTCAGGCACCTGAGCAGTTGCATCCACTGGGCCACCAACATAGGCACTTGCATCACCAGGTTTAACTGATTTTACTGTGGCAGGATTGGCAGTTACTGATGGGGTTGCAGCAGGCAAGGCTGTATTTGCCGTTGGCATAGGAGCTGCTTCAAATAAGTCTAGGTATTTTTTCATTGTCATTTTAGTCTTCCGGCTAATCTTAATATATCATGCAATTCTGCATTGGATGTTGTATTTATGGATTCTTTTAATCGAGCATCGGCGTCTACAGTAACAGGCTCAACTTCGTCGTTATTATCTATAGTCCTTACCGGTTTCTCAGTCTCTTGACCAGTGTATCCGATGTCCTTCAACAGTGTCTCTATGTCATCAATTTCATCTGTTGCTGTCTTATCAGAATCCGCCTCTATATCTTGTAATGCCTTATCCACAGTTGCAGCTCGCTGCGCTGCTCGCTCTTCAGGGCTAAAAAACTTTTTAGAAATAATTGAAGCTACAGGTTCTGCGTCAGATTTAGGTGGTTCTGCAATTGTTGGTTCCACTACTGTTGGTTCCACTACTGTTGGTTCAGACTTACGCGGCGAAGGACTTGTAAAGTAAGTTTGCGGTAGTCCAGGTTGTTGAGCTAGCCATCTTTGATAATCGGCTTCGGTACCTTTGGTTACCTTGCCGTATTTGGTATCAATAGTCTGTCTTTGATCACTAGTTGTACTAGCCGGTGTTTTTTCGACCCTGCTAGCAATTTTATCTAATGTGTCACCTTTTTTAACCGTATACGGTTCCGATTGCCCTGGAAGATTGATTTTTTGACCCACTTCAATTCGATTTACATCTGTTATTTCAGGATTCAGTGCCTGCAGCCGCTGACTTGCAAGTGAACCTCTATAGGCCTGTTTGGCTTGCTTTAGTCCGCGTTGATCTTTTTGTAAAAGTGTAGTGACATCACTTGATTTGTCTGTTTTGCTTGCTTGTGCCTGTCGTTCTTTCTTTAATCTGGCTGCTCGTTCTTGACTAAATTTATCTCCAGCAGCCGCTTGCAGTTTTTCCATTCTTTCATCGTACTCTGCCCATGCTTTTGGATCAGTTTCTGGATCAGAGTCGGGTGGCTCTACTGTCAGTTTTGATTTAGGTGCTGCTGAATTTCCAGAGTAATCAATAACACCGGATGTAGATTGCACTGTTGTAGGTTTTTCAGCAGCCTTTTTTCGTTCTGCTTCTTGTCGAGCCACATCGGCTGCTATCTGAGCTTGTTTTTCTCTAGCTGCTTTAATTCCATATAATCGGTCAAACCAACTTTCTTCGTCGTCTTTTTTTGATGGTGTCGCAGGTGCCACTGCTTTTGGTTCAGCTTTTACAGGAGTCACTGTTGATTTTTTATCGCCACCAAAAACTTTACTGGTCAGTTCGCCAGCAGCAACTCTCTTAACTTTGTCTAAAAAAGTTTCTTCTCCGGTGGAACCAACAGCGGTGCTAGTCTTCTCTGGTTCGCCTCGATACAATCTTTCAAAATTTGCTATTTTTGCCGGATCGGTTACGGGTTTACCAGTATCATAATCTGTGTACTGTCCAGTTGCTAAATTTTTAACTACATTACCTATAGAAATTTTACCTTTACGAACTTTGTTTGGATCAGCATCTGTTTTAGTAACTTTGGTTGTAGTTTGAGGTCTTTCATCGGCGGCCTGTGCATTTCCTGCACCAACTGCTGTGCCTAGAATTTCTGTAGCTACTTGGGCAACTTTTTGTTTATTTTTGGGATAAAATTTTTCAAGTTGATGAATTACATCGTCTTGAAAATCCTTTATATAATCTTTAGTTTGTGCTGTACGTATTGTTTTTGGATCACCAGTACGCAAGTAAGTTTTTGCACCACTTTCGCCGGCATTGTATGCTGCCAATGCTTTTTGTGGGTCTTTGTACTTGTTAAAATAATATGCTAACCCTCTTGTACCGGCTTCAATATTTTTTTCAGGGTCAAGTAAATCTTCAATTTTGATCTTATAAACACCTTTTTCTGCATACTCGGGCTGAATTTGCATTACGCCTCTAGCACCGGTTGGGCTCTTTGCCACACGCATTTTTTCAGCATTGCCATAAAAACCCGACTCTCGGTACATGGCATGTAACACTAATGATAACGGCACTCCGTACTGTTCGGCATATTTTTTAGCCCAACCAATGTATTGATCTCTTGTATATGCAGGTTGTTTGTCTTCTTGTACAAAATGTTGATACTTGTGTTTATAATCAAAATATTTTTCAGCCAAGGCTTGTTCTTTGAAAATCAATGGTACATCACCTAAATATCCGGGTTTGTATTCGTAATCAGAATCTGTGCCGGTACCAGTACCTTTTTTAGGCCCAGGCGTTGTACCGGGTTTGGGACCAGTGCCGTCAGCCGGAGATGTTCTGTCGCCTCTACCACTAGGCGTTGTACCAGGTTCTTTTTTAGGCTGAACGGAAGGTGTATCTGTGCGCCCCGGGGATCCACTATCCGTTGACGTAGTTTTTTCGCCGGGTGCAGGCTTGGCAGGTTTAGGTTCTGGTACTTCAACTGGTTGGTCTTTCTTAGGCGCTTCACGCTCGGGTTTGGCAGATTTTTCGTCTGGCCTGGTAACGTCAGTCTTCTCAGAAGGCTTGATTTGGTCAATTGCGATGTCAGGTTCTTGAATTGGTTTTTCAGGTGCAGTAGCTGGGTCTTGAATAACAGCAGCACTGGCCTTGGGTTCTGTAACAGCATCTTTACTGTCGGTATCAGTGGGATCCAAAAGATCAACTTCCACCCAAGTCCTACCACGATCGTCTGCACCGGCTTCGGATCCACCGGGTAACGGAATGTCCTTATCGAAAGTTAGTCCCATCAAGGCTAATAGTCCAGCATTAACTCCAAGGCTGTACGCTAAAGATTTTCTTCTTTCCGCAGGTGTATTAGGATCACGAAGTTCACGCATGGCATTGCGGTAATCTTCAATTGCTTCTTTACTTCTACTAGTAGTTTCTTTGCCGCTAGGAGATTTACCGCCTCTGTCAGAACCTTCACCGCGACGCCATACCTTTGGTTTGCCTTCACCGGGTCGCCATACTTTTGCACCCACTTGATCGTTACGAGCTTTTGCTATTTTTTCTCGCTCGGTCCGTAATATGGCCTGGTCCATAGTTTCGCCAGGCTTAACAGTTACTTTTGGTTTAGGTTCTACTTTTGGTGCTTCAGCCTTGCCTGGTTCAAATTTGGGTTCTACTCTTTTTCTAGCAGCAGCGGCCAAGTCTTCTACATCATCACCTTTTTTACCAAACCATTTTGCAGCTCGTTTAAGCGGTCCTTTGAGTAGCTTTCCACCAGGAACTAAACCCAGTGCCATATATGGCACGCCTGAATAATCACCTTTGGCAATGTCTGCCACATCCACTGCTGTGCCCACACCAGGCACCAAGCTAGCAACAAATTTATCTGCTTCGCCGGGTTCCTTCTGCATTGACTTTGGTACAGGCATAGGAGTCATCATCTGTCTTAATCTAGACTGTGGTCTATTGTCCTGTTCGGCCAAACTAGCACGGAGGCTTTCTTCAATTTGCTGTAAAGTTCGTGTGGCCTTGCTTGGGTGTTTGTTTTCTTTTATTTGTTTATTTTTGTCTCGCCGATCGAGTACCTCTTGACTACGTTTAATGCTCTGTTGAATGTCTTTATGAAACTCTTGATTGCTTTGTAATCCCGCGTCAAATTTCTCTAACCATTTGGCACGCTCTTGTTCGGCAGATGATGGGCCCGACAGCAGTTCTACACCTTTTAATCCAAGTCCTGCACCAATTAAACCCCCTCCTAAAGCAGTCCCCGCCATTTTTGTTTTTGTTAGACCCGGCACGTCGGCGATTAGGTCACGAATCGTGGCTGGTTCGGCAGTATCTCGGCCACGTTGTGCCAGCTGAGCTTGTGCAACAAGTCGTTCTTGAGGAGTTTGCGGGGGTGCCGATAATTTTTCAGGTCCTCCGGGTCTAAATACCTTTGCACCTGATTGTATATTACTAGTATCTGTTGGGCTTTTCTTAAAACCCTGTCCTTGAAGTTTTAAACCAAGTTCGTGTCTGGCCAATTCTGCAGAAGTAGGTCTGACTCTTGGTTTACCTGCTGCTGTACTACCTCTACCGGCACCACCTAGGCCAATATCAATTTGCATCGGAGCTCCGCTGCGACCGCCTAATCCATATATATCACCGCCGCCACCTAATCCACCCGATGGTGGGCCTTCCAGGGGAGGTTGAGAGGTATCGCTACCTCGACGCCATACTTTGTACTGTTCTAGTAGCGATTGTTCTATTTGTTTTGGAGTACGCTTGGCCATTATTAGTCTTTGGGCTTTTTAAAGTTAAACTTTGCTCCACCACCGGTGCCCTTGGGACGACCTTTTTTCTTTTCTACTGGCTTACCTTCGCCATCAGTCTCCTCGTCATCGTCCTTCTGCGCCGACCCACCGTAACGTGTGCCTGCCTTCTTACCTGCACCACCTTTGCTTTCAGGTCCGCGTTTTTTCTCAAGATACTTTTGCATCTCTTCCCAACCTTCGCGCATACTGGTGCGACCTTCATCAATGTCTTGACCAAACAGGCCCCTTGACAATGTATTTGCTACTCGTCCCAATGGGCTACGTTTAGCATCTTTGGCTGCGTCATCTGCTGCTCTTGCTTTTCGCAATTCCATGTCATGGCGTTCTGCAGGACCTTGATCATAATATTTTTTGTCTGGATTTGATTTTTCCCATGCCTTACGCTCGGACTGTGTCTTTGCCCATGCTGCATCATATGCTTCCCCTTCAGGCATTGATGTACGACCTTCATTTTTATTTAAAAGATTGCCTTGGGCATTTGCTGAAAGGTTTGGATTGTAATTAGGATGCTTGCTGATTTGCATTGCCTGGTCATGACTCAACCGTTGATAACCTTTATTATCAAAATGCTTGTCCCATTGAGCATTTGCTGAAAGATTTGGATCATATTTAGGATGATCCCATACCATCTTGGCTTGAGCCGGGTTAAGCCGTGGATGTCCCTTATCATCTAAATTGCTATAATCCACTGAGCCAAAAGGTCCCAAGGTGTTGTCTTCCTTTACTGGAAAAGTTTTATCACCCACCTTGAATTCATCTTTGCCTTGTGCCTTGGCTTGATCAGACTTGATCTTGAGTATCTCTGGACCTTCTTTTTTCACGCCTTTCTTGGCACCGGCAATTTTGTCAGCATAGGTGATTTTGTTTTCGGGCTCTGCTAGTGCTGCAAACTTCTTTTGTGAAGGCGACAACATGTCTTCGTTGTAATTGCCTTCATCCATCTTGTCATGCTGAGCACGGATTCTAGCCATCTTCTCTTTGCTGGCACCTTCACGGCCGGCTTGCTGTAATGCCCGCATGCCTTCTTCGCCGTACTTTTTCTTACCTAGGTAAGCTTGTAAGCCGCTTTCGTCCATTTCACCTTCTCTCACAGGACGACCAAATTCGTCGGTATCAAAATATTCTTTTGGCCCTGGACCCCACGGACGCCAGTCTGTTCCTTGCTCGCCGGCTCTTGTTGCCATTGGATTTTTTTTGATTTTTTCATAATCAATGTTTGTTGGTCCACCCATTGGATCAAGCTTGGCTTGTAACTTGGCTTGTAAATCTTTGCTATCTTTTCTATATGTGTCTAGATTCATGGGAATTTTTCCTACCCTATCCAGAAATTCATCTCTATAAGCAGGATTAGTTTTCATTAGTTGGTCGTGATATTGATCACCAACTTGTCCGGAAAAATGTTTCGCTGATCGATCAGCAAAATCCTGTTCGTACTTGTCTTTTGCTGCTTTCCTTTTTGCAATTCCTTCTGGACTACGCAAAAAGTCAAGAGCATCCTCACCAAGCTTCTTACCAGCAGCGGCAGCTTTCTGAAACTTTTCTTTGCCGTATTTTTTACGACCAATTGCTGCCGCAACCGCTTCAGGATTCTCTGCCGAGCCGCCTTTCTTGATAGCAGCCACAGTTTTTTTAAAGCCCATGTACTTTTCGTTTAGTTGCGCTTCAACTGTTGCAACTGCTTCGGCAACAGCACCCTTGCTTTTTTCTTGAGCAGCTTTTTTCATTGGCTCAGTTTTATCGCCATCTTTGTCAATGTCAATATAGTCGGGTTTGACCTTCTTACTTTCAGTAAGACTCTGCTTGGGTGCTTCTAAGTTTTGCATCTTTTTCAAGATGTCATAGATGTTGTTGCTCATTTGTTCTTTCCTTTAACCTGTGGTAATTTGTTCTGTTGGCTTCCTACTGGGCTCTTGCTGCCTTGTGGCAATTGATTGGTTGTTTTTGCTGCAGGAGTTTTTTCACTTGACTGCTGCGAAGTTAACTTGGGATCTTTGAATCCTGTCAACTTAGGTGATTGTGCATTGAGTTCTTTGAGCATACTTTCATTGCGCTTGTCACCTACTAGATCTTGTGCGCCAGCTACATCTTGCAATTTGTCGTCGAGTAGTAATGCGCCTTCGTGATCTTTACCATAAGCTTCAAAAGCATCGTTGTCGTCAGCCTGTTGCTTTCCGTATACACAGACCCACTCGGCCTGCATGCCTGTACGCTCTTTTAACAGTTGTGCAATTTGCACTTGAGTTGTAGGATAAGCTACTGTGGCTTCAAACTGCCAACACTCGCAAGGTCCCCACTTGGGAAATTCTCTATGTTCTTGTACTGGTAGGCTTTTTGGTGCAGTAATATCAACTAGTTCGTATGCATTTAATGCATTCTTGATTTCTTCCATGATATCTTTAGGATTTTGTTTGGCAACCTTGATCCTGAAAGCATAATTGGAATTTCGTTCGGCTATATAATCGTGAAGACTTTTCATAGGTTTTATCCTGTTTTATAGAGTATTTATGTGTTTTTGTTCTTTTGAAGAATCTGTTCCAGTAGCGCATTGCGATCTAACACAATACCTTGTCCGTCTATAGGACGATCTTCGGGATTATCTTTACTGACCTTATGATCCAGTCTGGCTTTTTGGAGCTGGAGTTGTACCATACGAAGCTTCTTGTCCATTTTGGCTGTTTTGGCTGCGATAGCATGTCCTAGTAGTGTGCCTGCAGTTTGAAATACTACTCCTCCAAATCTGGGATCCATGTTCATACCTAAATCCATTAGATCTTCAAATTTGCTTTTGGCTAAATCTGCCAGTTCGTCCATTTCTGCGTCACTGGCCTCTAGGTCACGTACAGTGGGCAATGCCGTATCAATTTTATCTATAGCCGCATCTACCTGTGCAATAACTGATTTGTTTTCAGCAATGGTTTTTAATGCTTCATTGGATTCGGCACTATCCGTGGAAGGAATTTCTGGAAGGTCAAATAGTTCACTTAATTTCTTGGTCATGCTCGTATTTACCGAGCTCGTCCTTGATGGAACATATCGTTTTCAGTGACTACTCTGAAGCGAAGTCCATTTTGGCCTGCCCAGGTATTGGCTGCTTGCCATTTGAACATGTTTAATACTGCGGCTGCTTGATCTCTTGTGCTGCGTCCAGCCGCTTCTAGAGTGGTTTGTTTACCAGGCTTTATTTCTATCAATTCACCTATACGCTCACCGCCTTTGTTTTGATAAATTATTAAAAAATCAGGAACGTAAATTGTGTTTTTATTCGTAAAAGGATTTCGATACGGAATGTGAACAGCTTCACTGGCCCATTGCAACACAGCAGGATTATTGTCGCAGAATCGCATAAAACTATGTTCCCAACTGCTTCTGTAATGCGGCGTTTTTTTACCTACATATTTGTCAGGATTTAGAACCTGATAAAATCCATTGGCATATTTCATTATGGCAATATGGCTCTAGTTACATATTTGTTTTGTATAGGTTGATTTTTCAATCCCAAGAAGCTGGTGCCGACTCTCTCAAAATTTAAAAACAGTGCAGTATATGTGCTTAAATCACCAAGAGGAATTTTTCTAAATTCATCAAGAGCACTCATAGGATTTACACCTTGTTTGATAGCGGTGTACATCACTGCGCTGGCCAGTGCTCTGGCACTTTCTTTATTGTCAGCTATCTGTTCAAAATAGGCTACCACTGCTGCATCTATATTTGAACTAACTTCAATTGGAAAATTAAAAAAGTTATTGAAAAATTTATCTGAGTTTGGAGGATTAACTGCATTGGTATTAATACCAGACAAATTGGTTGGATATGGTGTATCGGGATATTTTGTTTGTATCATTAGTTGTCCTTGGCTACACGTTGATTACTAGGCACTCGAGGAAAAGTAGTACCTAGATTACTGATGCCACTTGAACCCAGGTATTCTTGCTGTGTGGTTCTGTTTTTGCTTACCAAATTGGCACTGGTATCGTTGGTGCCAGTACCAAATAGTGTGGTGGTAAAAATTTTGCTATTAGATTGTATCATGTGCTCTGCGCCGGATTGGTTGTTGTATTGCCAGTATATGTTGCTATTGACGGAGCAGACAAACTGTTAGATCCTAATAGATTGGCCAATTGCGATCCTGCAGTAAACTGTAAATTTTTAAACGGAGTTGCATTTAAGAGATTGGTAGCACTAGAAGCCTGTTGGACCAAGTTATTAGTGCCAGTTTGAAATGCAGAAACAACACCTTGTGCGTTAGGGCCCGAGAAAAACGAGCCTGCTTTGCCTAAACTTTCTTGTAACGATTTTGAAACTTCGGCATCGGCCAGTTTCTTTTTTGTCTCATTGGCAAAATTGATAGCTGAGGTAAATGCGTTGGTGGGAATTAATTCACTGGCAGTTGCTACCAATTTATTACCTGCATCTTTAGTTAAGTCTACTACTTTGTTAAGATCCGCTCCGGTTACCATACCTTGGGCATCTTTGAGTAAGCCTGATATGTTTGATGAGACATCAGCTGAAGGATTTCCTGTCAGTGAAAATGCTCCAGCAATACCTCCAGTAACAGCCGAAGCAGCGGCAGTTATATCAAAACCGTTACTGTTTACACTACCAGGTGCAGCAACGGTTTGTGTTGCTAGTGCCGACTGAAATCCTGTGCCACCACCAGCCGCTACTCCTCGATAAGGAATATATGTTGCATTTAAACCAGCACCAAAGTTTAATTCTCCAGAACTGGCTCCGCTGCGTAAAATATTTGTAAATGCCTGTGTTAGTTCACCTTGGGCTAGATTCATTAGATCAACATTTTTATTTTTTTCGTAACCTCTGATCAATTTGAAAGCTGCACCGCCCCAATTTCCACCAGATCCATCTGTAATGACATCGTCGAGAACATTTACTATACCGCCTGGCCCTAGTAAGCTGTTAGTACCACCGCCCGCGGGCGTTAGTGGACTTGGTGATTTATCATAATGTAGATCAGCAAAGCCTCTTGCCACCTTTGTGGAGCCGCCGGCATAAAGCACAGATTCATAAGAAATTGTCATCGTGTTTTCTAGCGTAGTTTCTTGACCATTTGCATGTGAACCGTGTCTATAACTTGTAATTATTGGATTTATTAATGTATATTCACTGAATCTTTTTTTATGTAAGCTGTATATACGTATGGCTTGTATGTACTGCGTGGAGAAATTGCTTTGCCGTCTTGGACTATAACCAAATTTATTATACAGTGCCCGTTGCCCTAATACCTGCTTGTTACTACGTAGATACACAGGGTTAAGTGATCCGGTAGCATCACCGTAATTGTTATCCATGTCACGATAATAGTAGTTGTAGTAATCAAACCACAACTGCCTAATTACGTTGGCCGAATCGTCGTGAAATGTAATATTGATATCTTCATAACGTATTTTGGTTTGAGCAATAGATGGTCTATTATAGTTGTTTAATGTTTTGGAATCTATTCTAAAACGTGGCAAGTCAGCTGATTTAACCAGCATGCCCGCTTCAATTTGTTTTTGCTGATTTATCGAAGTTAGTTCGGGATTTAGATCAAAGTATACATGAAATAGCCAGGTATACTTGGGGGATAACTCATAATTGTTGTCAACAAACAATCTTGCTGCGTGTTGATAATCTTTAAGATTATCACCTCGTTTGATTTGACTTAAAAAACCATCAAAGATATTAGGCATACAAATCCATTTTTAATTATTTATGCGAAAAAAAAGCCCGGAATTTCCGGGCTTGTTGTTGACACGTATGTTATTAAATAACGCCAGTGATAACTGTTCCTAGTGTTCTACCTACTAGAGTACCAATACCAGTACCAGTTGGGCTTTGGATAGCGTTATCATACATAATACTCAATTGAATTGTAGCAGGGCTACTTTCGCCGTATGCCATATCGCCGTAATTCACTGTGTTTAGCAAAGCTCCGTATAATTCCCAGGTTTCTAAAATATTAGGCTGATTTACGCCATTACCGCCGTCTAACATTTCAAACTTGAGAACAAATTTATAATCAATGCCAGATGCTGCTGAGCTTTGTTCAGCGAAATCAAACTGCTTCTGAATTTGTTCGCCAACCAGCTTACTAACGTTACCACCAGCATCATCACGAAGCGTAACTGTAACAGCTTCCCAGCTTGGCTTACCTACCAAGTTTACTTTTGAGTTGTAAACATCAATAGTAAATGGATTCATATTTAAACTAGGACGGCTGATACTTTCGACTTGTTTTGTCATTTCAACACGATCGGTGCTAACACCAAAATTTTCAAATACCGCACGAAAGCGATACTTTAGTTTTGGCATCAACAAACCTTGTGCGCTGGCACTTTGGTTAGTTGCTAAAGGAACTGTAAATTTGTTAAGTGAGGCAATTGCCATTTGTTATCTCCTGTTATAGGTATTTACCAAAAATTAGTTGGAATCTATTGGAGCCAGTGGGGCTCCAATATATACCCATATTATACTCCTGCTGCAATGTCACCTGGATTCTTTAATCGAATCGGGATGTAAATAAATTCAACATCTTTCATTGGTTCAATTGCAATATCTACATAAAGTTCATTTCTTGCAATGCGTGTTGGTGTGTTATTAGTTTCATCACAAACAACTAGATAATCGTATACACCGCGCTTGGCCACAAGATCGTTTATAGCACCGCTAATGATATTTGCGATCTGATCTCGTGTAATCTTGTCATTTGGTTCAAACAAGAAACCATTGCCAGCAGTTGCAAGAATTGTACGTAAGTAATTGACCAAACGTGCAACATTAATGCGATCAAGACTACTTGCGGTTGGATTTCGAGTTTTTTGTCCCCAAACTACCAGTCCAATACCTGGTAAATTGGTAATTGGATTGATTCTATTTTCGTACAAGGTATCTCTTAGTCCTTGGCGAATACCATCAAATGTAAATTCACCAGTAGCAGCATCAATATAACCAATGTTACTTGCATTATCAACTAACCCACGACGTGTGCCGGCAGGTGCAAACCACTGATAACTTACATTATCATTGAAGATAATTGTGCGTAATGCCATGTGTGTTGCAGGTACCACAATAGTATTTCCTTGCAAATCACTAGTCTGCCCGCATGGATAGTAAACACCTAAGTACGGACTAGCTGTTGCCAGGCCGTCACCATTGGTGTTGTTACTCCAATTGATAATATCAATTGAGTTAGGTGCAAGACGCATCGGTGTGTCACCAACAACAAACGCAGTCTGTGAGCGATCATTGTTCAGTGAAATCATTTCGTCAATCAACTCTGGATAACCTGGTGCTGCAATCAGATTAAACTGAAACTGATCTTCACGAACTTCGGTGTTCGCAATCAAAGCTGCCTGCATGGCTGCTGTAACCATACGACGTTGTGCTTGGCGACCCATATATGGACTACCATTATCTTTTAATCCACTGGCTGTTTGCCATGTATCTTTGATTGTTGGCAAGCTACCGGCTGCCCCTGGTACTGCCGGTAAGTCAGGAAATGCTTGTGCATTAAATTTGTTGCTTACAAACTGTTTTACGTTATATCCACTTCGCCGTGTGTTGAACAACAGCATACCACGAGGATATAGTCTGTAATCAGGTGCATCTTGGTCGATATAGTTACTTGCTAATAGATCTGTAATTGATGGTAACGATCCTGTAATTACATCTGTTGTGCCATCGGTGTCCCAACGTGCATCAGCAAACACGATACCATTTTGGCCTACTTGATCTGTGTTATCAATTAATATCCAATCTGTACCATCGTATCTGTACAGAACCGGATAGTTCTCCAAATCACCACTATTTAACCATAAATCCCCTGCTACCAACGCAGTTACACCATCGCTTTGGAATTCCGGTTCACTAGCACTTATAATGACACCTTCGGGGTCAGTATCTGCCAATTCGTATCCTCTTGCGTCGGTTTTACCTGTCCAGTAACTGCTTCTATAACCTTTCCATCCACCAATGTCATTGATCATAATATCAACACTGGCAGGGTCGCTATAATACCATAGTGTTCCGTCTGCCGGTGCTTGGTATGGTTCTGTTGTGCTGTATGTGTAGGTAAGTGATTCCCAATTGGTCAAGGCAAGTGTAGATCCGTATGCAATTGTACCAGATGTGTTACTAGTGAAGCCAGCATCTGCTGTAGGAGTACCAATTTCATCTGTTAAATAAATGTCACCACCGTAAATGTGTGTAAATGTTATAACACCGTTTGTTACGCTAACGTTTAACTCTGGAATATCTGCTGCCAGGATGTCAGACACAAAACTAGCAGGAGTTGTACCTGTTAATGTAATTGTATACTCTGTAATAGTAGCAGTTCCAATCGATGTAACACCAATAGTCAATTCATCGCTTGCGGTAAATGGATTAGCTGCCAATGCTGAACCACTAACAATAGTCTGCCCAGTTACACGACGACGGAATGGCTTAAATCCGTCTGTGTCGTCACGCAACGGATCCCAGGCGACCCATACTGTACCAGCTACAATTCCGTTGCCGCCGCCGGCTGGATCTAATCCGTAAAGTGCATCTTCTGCTCTATTAAAGAATTCTGTAGCTAAGGTAGCAAAAGTTTCTGTGGTGCTGCTGTAACGCTTGATAACAACATCGGCACCACTGCCAGTTGCGCCCACTTTCATGAACACACTGCCGTTTGGACGAGGCACTGTGTCGGTGCTGCGCCAACTTGGCATTTCAGCAAAAGTACCAAATGTTAATAGTGGGTTAGCATATGTGCTTCCGCTTGTGCCTAATCCCAGGCTTGCCATTGGGGTACCTGAACTATTACTAATTGTAATTTTACCGTCTGCGGTAACTCCGTTGCTTGCTGCCAAATTGGTAGCATAAATTTCTAGTCTACTATCAATGTACGCGGCTGTAACACCTGTTATTGCTGCGCTGTTAATTGCCGATACAACCTGAGCAATTGTTCTTGCTGATCCAGTGTTGCCTACCGTTACACTAGTACCATTAATTGTAAGTGCTGCTGCTGGTGTACTCGACGGTATTGCTGTTGTGCTACTAGTAGCAAAAGTCACTGTGCCTCTGATTGTTGCCCAGCTTTGTGCCCAGGCATCTGTGCCAATTCTAACCCAGGTATTATTTCTATTTTTATAGAATAAAATTGCATTACTGCCTGTACCAAAACTTACTGCATAGCTGCCAATTTGTCCAATGTCACTGTTTGGTACGTAGATGCCGCTGCTCAAAGTTTGATCTGCTGTGCTGGTAACTAAAATAGGAGTTTT
>Ga0129333_10001821_pt1 | contig 19579 bp, 16 predicted proteins | sample CPB6_08_DNA_FD_94474 | JGI IMG/M metagenome (GOLD analysis project Ga0129333, IMG submission 94474) | Freshwater to marine salinity gradient microbial communities from Chesapeake Bay, USA - CPBay_Sum_0.6_0.8_DNA | ecosystem: Environmental > Aquatic > Marine > Coastal | place: USA: Chesapeake... | reverse complement strand
GGCTTATTAGATTCAACGTCTATAATGCAAATAGCTGTTAAAAATTCATATCTAATTATAGCAGCATGATACTCTAAAAGCATATAGTCTAAACTATGTTTTTTATTGTATAGCTTTTGTATAGAATTTTCCGTAGAAGCAATTTGCTTCCTTATTGCCTTTTGTTCTCGCTGTTTATAAATAGCCTTGTATAAATTTATTTTTAAGCCGTCTAAAGTTTCCTCTAAATCTTTTAGCTGTCTGTCATAATTTTCATTCCAAATATTTCTAAAAGATAGATGAAAATTTAATTGTTCGCGAGTTGTAAATCCTTCAAACTTATTATTAGAAACAATCGTATCATATACATAGTTAGCCAACCCCTTTTGCTCTTTTGTCGCTGGAACTAGCTTGTATAATTTTGAATTAGTTTCCAAAAAAATAGTATTATAAACTATTTTATTGACTAAATTTTCTCTTTGAGATTTTTCCATATTCCTTAAAAAATGGCGGGTTTTACCCCGCCATTCTTAAAATTTCCAAAATATTAACTTAAAGCAATTAAACTAAATACGAGCCTCTAGAATTCCACCAAGTATTTCCAAGTGGATTCAAGCCGTAAACTCCAGAAACGTCGCCAGAGTGAAGGATTGTAAGATCGTTGAAGGTTCTATAAGAATAGGTAACAGTTGCATTTCCTCCGCCTGCATCGCCTCCACCATAAGTAACCGATTGAAGCTTGTTCTTGTTGCCAAGGAATAATCTTGTTCCTTCGCAAGTTGCAACTCTAATTGTTCTGTCGGTCAAGTTTACAGGATCGCTTCCGCAACCTGTAGCGCCACCGCAGTAGTCTAGCGCACTAACTTGATCTCCAGAAACTGTATTGACTTCGATTTCGCAAGTCACTTCAACAGGGAATGTAACTGTTTTTGCATAAGGAGCCTTGGTTCCAAGTTCAAACAAGTCTTCGCGATTAAGGTCACAAGAAATACGAATCGAATTAACATGGCAAACGCCAGACTTAGATCCATCAGAAGCAACGCCATAAATATCTTGAGGAAGTCTTGTTTGATCAACACCAGTTCCAAAAGACATATCTTGTCTACGAGCAACGCCAACAGCGGCATATGGGGCGTCGTCATTGGTCCAGAAATCAACGTTTCCAGAAGCGCCAGCAATTGTCCAAGGCGCTGTGCAATTTGGAGCATTTGTACTCCAAACTTTGCGATTACCAACAAGAGTCATTTCTTCGGTAAAATTATCGTTCAAATTAAAATTATAATTGACCGAACCAACAACCATACCAGACATTTCAACATAGGTTTCTGGGTTACCGCTAACACTTTGTCGTGTTTCTGGCCAAATACCAAGCTGAACCATAGTTTCAGCAACTGCTCTTTTACTAAGCTCTGGGCCAGTTAAGGCTGAGCCATTTTTATCGGTAGCCGTAGCCAAGCAATAAAGAAGAGGATATCCGTCCAAAACTTTTGAAATGCTCATATCGATTGCTGGAATACCTTCGATATTTTCATAAATAGCAAGCTGACCAAAAGTAAAAGCTTGTTCTAAGTTAAAAGTAGTTGTAATCTGCGCGGATTGAACACCCTTTGCAATTTGAAACGCCGTGGTTCCGGGCGCTCTAAAGGCAACCTGTTGCATTGGGTAATAAATTCTATTATTTACACTCATTATTTTATCTCCAAGTTAAAGTTTTTCTGAAGCATCTTAATTATAGATACACCATTTATCCAACAATAACCTCAAAAGTCGTTCTAATAGTTGCTTTATAAAGCCTGCTATTATATGAGGTCATTTCCTGAACAGTCATATTTTTGAAATTAGCTACAGTATATGGATAATCTTCGATTAAAGTAGGATAAAGCTTACCCAAGCTATTTTTAGCGCCACGATAATCTAATGGATAAGCATTATTAGCTGATACAAGATTATTATCGTACAAAAAAATAGTTCGATCTTTATCAAGACATATTATATCCATTAATTGATTTCTCCACCATCTGGATTCTGCAATCACATGATACAAAACATCTTGAAATACTCTTTGATTAGTTTGACCCATTTCATATGGTTGAAAACTTCTTTTTGCAGAGGCTTCGACCACAACTGCTGGTAATTGAACTCTATGATTTGAAAGTATCGCCCAATTACCAGAATTTGCCTTGCTAAAACTAGAATCATCTATTCTAAAAGAGTTATATTGTAACTCATCCCACCAAGGAGCTTGATCTGCTATATATGTTTGAACATTTTTATAGCTATAATTCATTGATACTCCGCTAGTTGAAGGCAAAGCAGTATCAAATATTACTCGACCAAGTGGATAATTGTAGTGGTGTGGCAAAGACCCCGATGAGTAATAAACTCCATTAACATATACACCGCTTATATCTATTGGCTGATAAGAATACGACAGTCCACTTTCATAGACCCAATCTTTTCTGGCAGTTTCCCAAACTTGCCCTAAAGTATATGATGGGTCATTAACCAGTCTAAGGGTGCTAAAATCGCCTCCATAAGAGCCGGATGTTGGGCGAGCAATATTGGTAAAGCCCCCAATATTAAGCAATCCCCAATCTAAATATCCTTTTAAATTTGTTTCTAGTTGAGACGTAAGGAGGGTTTTTCCTATATGTCCTATTGAATTATTAAGCAAGTTGTATTGATTTGGCATTATTCAAGCCCTCTTGTTATTTCTTGTCTTATGACAACATTAAATGTTTCATCTATATCATATAAGGCCCGTAAAACAAAATTATCAGATGCTATGCCAGCATATTCTGGTGGAACAGTCCAGCTTCCTGTTTTACTATAAACCATCGTACCCATTCCGGTACGCCCTTTGCCCGAAGGAACGAAATCATAACTTGTAACCAAGACATTTGTACCTTCTAACAAAAGCCATTTTAACCACTCTATTGTGCCACTGCGTAAAACACCATAAGGATTATTATATCCAGAAACATAATCAAAAGATGCATCCGGTGAAGACAAAACATCGGAATAATCAGATTGAATAATACCAATTTTAAACATTCCAAAACTATTTGCTGTTTGAGTAAACGTCACTTCTATATTATTTACCCAAATATCAGTAATTCTCATTATCGATCCAACATCTGGGATACCAAGCTCTCCTCTTAATATTCCATTTGTAACAGCCAAATATTCTTGAGAATTTTCAATTTTAAATCTTACAGTGTCACGAACTCTAGATCTAATTCTATCTATTATATTTGCAGATCTTCTTTTAATCCTATCTTGTATTTCTCTAAAAATATTAATACTAAAATCTTTATCAAAATTAGGAAGATTTAATCTTATGTCAGCAATATTAAGCTTTGCCATTATCCAACTCTTTTCCAAAAACAATACATAAAGTCGTCTGTACCAAGACCTATTGGCTGTGGTTCGCTTGCTCGTTCGTAACGGTTCAAAGCGTATCCGACATGTTTTGCTACCTGTATTTCTCTTGCATTTTTAATTTTATACGTTACATTTTTAAATGTCAAAGTTTGTATCATTTCTTCTGCAACATTAACAGTTCCGACATTTATAAATTCTTTTGGATTCCATATAACCATTAAATTAATATTTTCAGTACTCTCAACAGGATGTTTTCCCGCCCCATTGCACATTGGACATATTCCGCCAAATGGAAATGGAGCAGGGCCACCATCTAAATATGAATTTGCAGACTTTTGACCAATTGGATCATAAGAACAATTAACGCAACTATCATATTTTGTAACGCCATATCTCAATGTGCATGGTACAACGAGGGCATCGTTATACAAAAGCGAAGATATCGCATTTGTGTATAAAGATTTAAATTGCTTGTTTATTATGCCAGAAAAAGGATTTGGCGCCATTATTGACCCACTTTAAAGTACTGTAAATTAACAGTTGTGTCGCCACCTACAGCTAAAAACCTTAACTGAGAAATATCTGTTTGAATCTCATAAAAACTTGTTCCAGAAGAAGATACCTGTAACTTAGTTCCGTTACCAGAAGTAAGAGGCGTTATATCTCCAAGAGCAGAAAATCTAGCATTTCCAGACTCTAGCGTAATATATGCTTTGTCAGCTAAAATTCCGCTAACGCTATATTTTGAAGCTGTGCAAGATACAACAGATCCAGTGCCAACAGACAAAGATTCCATACCAACTGGTATTAAAGTATTGGCGTTGGTTGCCATAAAATTAACATAATCAGTTGGGTCAAACGGAACACCAACTGGACAAAAACCTGAGTAACTTGTGGGTTTATATGACATATTTTATCTCCAATTTGTTTTTAGTTTTAATGTGTTCTCCAAGCGTTCCAAGTAGAAAAATTATTTGAAACAAACGGAGACATAACGGCACGAATTGTTTTTCCGCCTTCATAGCGATATCGAGTTTTTAATGTTCTAAATAATTGACATGGACCAAGATTAACTAAATCTTTTAAATATGCGCCATGATTTCCAACCTGAAGTGCAGCAGGGCCGCATCTAGCAGTAATACCCTGTATTAAAGCAGCACTTCTAAATGCAGACTCATCCATCAAACATGATCCTTTTAAAACCATAAAAGACATAAAATCTTTACCATCAGTTGTTGTTAATGGATCTGGAGTAATTGTGTAATTGACCACATCTGCAATGTAATTTGTATCAAATTTAATTTCCAATGGCAATAAATATGCCGAAGTAATTAAAACTTCTTCAATTCTGCTATCTGGATAAGTCAAATCGGCTCCAGAATCATTTATCATGGTTCTAAGCATTGAAGAAGTAATATCTAACCAAGTAGTGGGCATGTTTAATCCTCAACAGGAGTGTAATTGACTTGTAAAGTTCCGGTTACAACAACCGAAGAATCAGCTATGTCTCTTAATGACCATCTTAAAACTCTATTTTTATTTGTAATAGAGGAGTCTACTGTAAAACCAAAAGAGCCGTTTGTTTTTACTAAATCTCCGTCAGCATAAATATGTCTTTCTGTTTTAGTATTGTCTTCAAAAACCAAACTTGCTGTAAACGCAGTAAAATCAACCGGATTGCCTTCTGCATCATTTACGACCACTACAAATTGTTTGGTTTCCATGTAGTAGGCTGATAGATCTACATTTGCGGGATCTCCATCTGATAAATTTTGGGCATAAACTGGCGACAATAAAACTAAATAATCAGATGCTTGTTGTTGGAGTACCGACAAACTTCCTTCTACTTCTACAGTTCCGACTCCGACCAATACATATGCAAAATTAACTGGATCATCTATTCTAACTAAGACAATGCTATTTCCATCTAGACTTGAGCCAACATCAACTTCGTAAACCATGCTACTAGTTTCTGTCATGGCAACGGGCGAGCCTATTTGAGCCATACTAGAAAGATTATAAAATGTTGCAGTAGGAGTTCTACCGGCATATTGCATTGTCCATCTTACTATCATATGTTTTTTCTAAGGTAAATTATTAAGAGAAGTTTAGGAATCTATACATATTTACCCCAAATGAACTCAAACTTTTACTATTGTATTTGGCTCTTTTATTTGCTCGAAAAGCTTTATATCGTCGTAATAGTAAAAATGGATAAAATCGAACTGATCTTTAGTTAAAAATATTTTTTTATTAGACTGGTTTAAATGAGGCATTTGACCTTTTATACCTATAAATTCCGACATTGAATCTATATGATCTGGAAATTTAAATAAATGACACGTTTGTTTAAGCCATTTATTTTGCTCGATAAAATGGATATTTTTTCTAATTTGCTGTGGTTTGCTAAAATTTGGGAAATTGCATTTTTTATCGTGCATTAATGAATCAATAGCTTCTTCTAAAGAAATTTTAGTTTGATTTACAGCAGAGCAAAATCTATCTATTGGATTTCTGACTAAACAGACAATTGGTTTTTCTGGATTTTGCAAGATAGGACACCGAACAATATATCCTTGTCCATATTTATATTCGTCAAAACTATCTTTAATTTGATTATAAATATCTGGATAAAATGATAGTATTATAGCTTTTGCAAAAGAAGTACACCCAGTTTTTGGATTAAAAGCAACGCAGTAGTTGGGCGTGTCGTAATAACTTATCATCGCTTAAATGGGATAATTCCAAAGCCATTAATTAAGTCTTTTACTACTGTTACTGCACCAGCTACAATATCTTTAATAGCTAAATGAACTGCGGCAGTATCTTCGGTTGGACTCAAAAATCCAACAGATCTAGAACCAGTTCCAGCGGTTGTTTCTCTGACTACGCCGCAAACTCTGGTTCCGAAATCTATACCATGAACCCATGTTGAATCAACATCATAAGGAGCAAGAGTAATACCGTCTGGTTTTATTGGAGTTGTTGAAAATTGATCACACCCAGAATTTACTGCGGCAAATCTCATTGAATTTCCAGTTCCAGAACTTCCGTCCGTAACTGCTTGTTCAATTAAAGCAGTATCTCCCTGAATTAAAACTATCCCACCAGTACCTGTATGAACAGCAGAGTCTTGACTAGAAGTAACAGTTATAGCAACCGCATACATAACATTTGCATTGTTATTTCTTGTTACGGTTACTGTTTGCGAACCTGTTGGTACGCCGCTACCTAAAAACCAAGCCTTGCAATCTCCCGGTTCTCCAGCGGTATCTACCGCACGACCTCCAGAAACGGCAGTTAAGCTTACTCCGCCATATGTAACAGCAGTTGCATCATCAGCATTAGCATTAACAAATGTAAATACAAGAACACCCTTTGGTGTACCCGCCGGTGTATGAGTCCAGCTAAAACTTGCTTCGCTGGCAGATCCGGTTGTTCCAGTGTGCGACTCACTAGCAGCATCGTATCCTATTGCCATTTTTAACTTTCAATAGTATAATAATCAACAACAATTGTTAAGTTTCCACTTGCCATATTGGTTATGGTAACACGAAGCTCTTCGCCATCACCGCCAACACCAACTATACCGCCACCATTGCCTTTGACCGCACCGCCACCGGGAGGAATACCCGGAAGACTCATAACAACTTTGGCAACAGCATCGGCATTTGTAGCACCTTGAGTCGGCACAGTAGTTGCTCCAAAACCAATTCTAACAGTGGCATTTGTAGTATTTGCAGCACTTGCTGCAACAGTTATTCCAGTAATTATATATTTTGTTCCAGATGCAATTGCTGGCAATATATTATCGTCAGTTATATTTCCTGTACTTAAATATTCAGCAGAAACTGTATTTGGATGACCACCAATCATAAATGGAATACGATGGCGATTCATCAAAATTGCGCCAGCATCACCCGCGTCGGCAGCATCTGGATTAGCGCCATGAGCAACCGCATAACCACCAGCCATGTTAACTTTGGTTGTACCAACGGTAAACGCAGCATCATCAGCTATGATCGTATCATCAAGTAGCTGTAAAGCTGTTAATGCGGCTCCATCGACTTGCACAGCGAACGTACCGGCATTGGTTACCGGATGCGAAGGAACCGATGCCAAGCTAACCGGCTGCGTTGCTTGCCAGAACGTACCGCTTACTGGCTGTGTAACCGCAGATCCGTCAACCTTAACAGCATTAGCGGCGGTAACGGTCGCATATCTTCCGCGAGTAACACCGTCTTCTATAGTTCCAATTTGCGCACGTTTAGCATCGATTCTAGCTGCGGCAGCGTCGTTTTCAGTAAGAGCGGTTCCGGCAACTTCGTCGAATATAAAACCAGATATCGATAGCTTTGTAGTCCCGTCAGTAAATCCAGCATTATCGGTTATAACCGTGTCGTCAAGTAGTTGTAAAGCTGTTAGCGCTGCGCCATCTACTTGCACAGCAAACGTACCGGCATTGGTTACCGGATGCGAAGGAACCGATGCCAAGCTAACCGGCTGCGTTGCTTGCCAGAACGTACCGCTTACTGGCTGTGTAACCGCCGATCCATCAACTTTTACAGCGTTTGCAGCAGTAACTGTTGCGTATCTTCCGCGAGTAGTACCATCTTCTATAGTTCCAATTTGCGCACGTTTAGCGTCGATTCTAGCTGCGGCAACATCATTTTCAGTAAGCGCAGTTCCGGCAACTTCATCGTAGATATAGCCAGCCATTGCAAGCTTTGTATTTCCGTCTACAAAACCGCTGTTATCAACAATGCTTGGAACTTGATTAATATCAAGGTTATTTAAAGAAGTTGTCCAAGATGAATTATCAACTTGTAATACATTAATTCCACCAGTACTAACTAAAAGGTGTCCATCGCTAGTAAGTCTAATATATCTAAATTCAGGATGAGTTCCATCTGGATCATATTTTCCTCCAACGCAAACTCCTTCAGAAGGCAATGAAGAATATCCATCTGCATATATTGTTCCATCTAAATTGCTATCTTGAACCGCAAACACTCCAGCATTAGACACAGGCTGCGTTGCTTGCCAGAACGTACCGTCAACAGTAATCGAACCACCAAGATCGGATATACCAACTCGACCCGCAGAATCAACAGCAATAGCCGAAAAATCGCCATCGGCTGATGTTTTTGCGGCAGCAGCGTCGTTGCGAACAGCCAAAAGCATTGTTCCGGTTTCTCCACCAGCACTAGCATTGTCTTCGATATATTGAGTGCCACCACCAAACGAAGTAATTTGATTTCCGCTGCCGTCAACAATGGCAACGGCTTGAGCATTGTATCCTGTCAATGGAACAACTTCAGCGTCGGTCGTACCATCAGTCAATCTAACTTTACCAACGTAATTTGTTCCAGCCGCAAGGTTTGCGGTTACAGTGCCGCTTATTGGAATCGTGACTGCTCCATCAACTTCTTCTAAAGAAACTTTTAAATTACCACCAGCGGTTGCATCGATGTTTGTATAAGATCCGCTTGGCATTTTAGCAACTAAAACAGATCGAACAGGCTTTACAAGAGTATTGTCTGTTAAAGTAGAAGAAACTTTTTGCAAGTCACTACTTGTTCCTATTGCCCAGCAAGCAGTAGAAATAGTTAAATTAGTTGCTCCAGCGCCTGTTTTTTGAATATCTAAAGTAATGGGTAAATCTGGATCATTTATCGATGTGGCCGCTACAGTATTTGGATGCCTATAAATATGAAAAATAACCCATTGGCCGTCTGGAGACATAACTTCCCAAATAACTGGCGCAGCTCCAAGCCATCCAAATCTAATTCTATATAAATTATCTTTTGAGGTATCTAAAGCTTCAGGAACACCATTTCTTGTAAATTTAGAATCAGCCTGTCCTGTTAGTTTATCGATATTAAAAGAAGTTTGCGGCGTCGTTGTATCAACGCCAGCTTTTCTTATTGTCACACCAAAAGAAGTGCCTTCATAACCAATAAAAAATCCATTGTTTGCATTATAGCAACCAATTCTTTGATATGAATTAGCAAGACCGGCACTGTAAATACAGCTAAAATCCGCATATATTTCTGCGTTTGGCCTGTATGCTACGCTGGAATTGGTTACACATTTTATTCCACCATTGGTATTTGTACCTGTACTAAATACAGCTTGTCCATTTGAATTGACTGCATCACCACCGCTTGTTTTTGTAACTGTAACATCTGTAATTAAATCTGGATCTGTTTGATCAAAACTAATCTCAACTTGATTGTATCTGCCAGCAGTAACTACCTGCTCAAACATATCTTCGGATTGATTAGTTACATTAACAGATAAAATTCCAGAGCTACTAAGGGTTTTAACCCAACTAGAAGTTGCGTTATCCCATACCATCATATATGCGCCATCGGCCATTTTTATCTCCTAGTAATAATATAACAAAGCCCGGAAATGCTCTTGACCACTATGTCTATTAACCCACAAATAGCTTAATCTATCTGCGGTAGTAAATATTTCCATCTTATTTCCAATCTGAGCAGTAACAGTTCCAGCGACATACGGTATAGTTCCACCACCATGAACATACCCTGTATTAACGTCTAGTCGATACATGCGCAAAGTATTTTCTTTGCAAAAGAATATACTGTTAAGACCATCATATGCATAATAGCTGCCAGTTGTAAGAGTTTCTGTAAATGGCGCAGTATGAACATACACAACACGATCAGTATTTAAATCTATTTTATCAATTCCAACTACACCGCCGCCACGCGCACACCAAATATACCGACCTCGATCTTCTGAGTGAACACCGTCGTTCCCATAAACCCAAGATAATTCGTGTCCAACACCTTTAAGAGGCGTACTAACTATTGTATAAACACTGTTTGCGGCAGGAGCAGTAGCCGTAGCAAAAGTAATAGTTCCTGTTGCTGGAGTAACTGCTGTAATAGCAAGCTCTTGATTTAAACCAGTTCCAGATAAAATTCTAATACGTTTTCCGACAAGGTGGCTAGACTGACCGCTTGGACCCCAAGCGCAACAAGTCATAGTTCCAGAAACAGTTCCGCTATGAGGAACGCTAACTGTTAAAGTTGTAGTACCAGCGCCAGAAATTATTCTAGCACCAGTATTTATACCAGTTCCGGTTATATACCAACCATTAATATTCCCCGGAGCAGTAGCACTAAGAGAAATAGTAGTTGTTTGCGCTGTTCCGGTTCCAGTTGCGGTAGCCCAAAATGCACTAGCGTCAACGAGCGTAGTTGTACTACCACCGCTTGCAACCCCAGAAACATAATTAGATGTACTACCATCAAAATTTGCGCCAATTATTGGAATATCCATTACGATATAACGCGAAATAGCTGCGGTTGGAGTAGTAATTGCGCCGCCCAAGAAGCCAGTTGTTCCACCAACAGGAGAAACTGCTTGAAATATTTGACTAGTAGCTGCCCCAGTAGTTGCTGCTGGAGCAGATGTTGTAATCACGAATAATTTTCCTGCAACTTCGGGGGGATAAAAAGTATAAGTAGTAGCAGTAGAAGCCCCAGTCATCGCATTGCTTAAAACCAATGTCGCTGTTCCTGCGCCACTTACTATATATGTATTTGCCGGAATATTTGCTCCAGAAATAAACCATCCATTAATATTTGCATTAGTACTAGTACTCATTGTAATTGTAGCAACACCGGCACCGCCAGCAGCAGTTCCTGTACTAGTAACGGCAGTTGTTGGACCCCAAGGACTAAATGTAATAACACCGCTTGGAGTTCCACCTTGAGTTGGAATTGTAAGCGTTGTAGTTCCGGCGCCGCTAGTAACTCGCGTTCCCGGAGTTATATTAGTTCCAGTGACGTACCATCCATTAATATTACTTGGAGTAGCGCGAGTAAATGTTAAAGAGGTTGTAGTTGCAGAAGAAATGTTATCTCTAAAATCTTTGCTTGCATCGGAAAGGTTGTTAGTACCAAGAGCCGTAAGGTACGCATAAGTTCCACTGCCAGCGGCGCTTGGAGTATATGTAAATGTTGTTGTGCTAGGAACAGCAGTTACTTGCACAAGACCCGTAACATTATATTGATCTGCTGCTGCGCTTGTTACTCCACGAATTGAAACATAATCGCCAACTTTTAAACAGTGCGGCTGTACCGAAGTAGCAGTAATAGTTGTTGTTCCAGCAAGACCAGATAGCGCAATAGGAGAAACGTCTTCTATATTATGATTTGCATCGCATCTTAATGCTGCGAGTACACAAGCTGTTCCATAATCATAAGAACGGCCAGTATGCATCATATTGATGCCGCCCATTGTAGAAAATTGGAAATGTTGCGCACTACCACCCCAAGAAATATGCATTGTTTCACTATCGCCTTGAATAGAATAAATAGATGTATTATCTGGAGTAATATTCCAGCCTCTATAAAGAGTTAGGGTTGTTGCACTATTGGATAATATGCGGCGCATTTGACCAGCGCCCTTGCCATAAATAATTCTTACTGCATAATTTTTCCAACGATTTGTAGTCCAAGATTTTCCACTATCAACCAGTGTGTTGTATGAATTTGATCCAGTAGAAGTTCCAGCATCAAATCCAAGAATTTCATATCGCGAAGTTGAATTTGGCGCAGTAGCAATGGCAGAAAATGTTAGTGTAGTGTCAGTGTTGCTTATAATTTCTACTTCTTGTCCGCGACCAGTTCCGCTAAAAATAAATAATTCGTATCCGACCCACTCATCTTTTGTCCAGTTTGCGTTTGTATCGACAAGAGTTGTGGTTGAGCCTCCAGTTGCTGTTCCTCGATACCAAATGCTAGAGTTTTCGGTTGTTCTTTCCATACTGTCTTCGGTTGGAATAGCCAATGTGATATTGGCTATAGCGGGCAAAGCGTACCACATATCGGCAAGAACACAATAATATTGCATAGTATGAAAAGGGGCCGCAGCAGCACCTCCAAGAAGAATTACAGCTCCAGAACGAATAATAAATCGTGAAGTTTGATCGGGGGTTGTATCCCAAGCCGTGTCAACAGTTATCGTGCTACTTTCTATTTGATACAGAGTACCAGCAGCAGGAGCTGTCCAAGTTGTATTAGAAAATGGCTCGTAAGCATTTATATTTGCGTCACCAATTGTTAAAACTTGGTTGCTATTGTAAAGAACTTTTCTTACTTGGTTTGGGCCAGTACCAAAAGCCATAGTGCGAACAACATATCCGGCCCATCCATCTACGTTTACAGTAGATGAAGTGTATGCTCCACTAACTGCAACATCGGCGCTTGCTGTAGATCCATACCAGTTTTTAGCGCCATCTGTCAAAGAGGTTGTCGCGCCAGCAGTAGCAACTCCAAAATCAGCAATAACCGGTTCGCTAACGTCGGTAATAATTCGTTCTTGTCCAGCTCCAGTACCAGAAACGATACGAATCTTAAAGCCAATTGCAGATTTTCCGGTCGGAAGTCCGGTGCGAATAGTTGTAGAAGTTGCAGACAATACACGATTATGATATCCTAAAGCTCCAGCAAAACGCATCGAAGCCGCATCGCGAATACCGTTTGGCATAGAAGCAAGTTGCATATAGCTATCAGCAAAATTATCGTATCGCCAAAAAGATCCAGCGCCAAGTAGGTAATAAATATACCTGCCATTAGTTTCATTTATTATACTATTATCGGCTGTGCAACTACACGACGCTGTTGCAGTAGATGCGGCGGCTGGAGCAGCAGGAGAAAATCGCGTCCATTCCCAAACCGGAAGGTCAACTGCTTTTTTTAAATTACTAACTAACGTCATTTTTTAATTCCTTATTTATGAAAAAAACAATTTATTTCTTATTGAGTTTGCGTAAGCGTTTCTTGCAATGTTTATGTATTGCTCCTGCCCCATACTTGCTATTTGACCAACATTACCAACCGTTGTCACGGTAGCCAAAGTAAGCGAACCAGTTATAGCATCGAGTGTAACACGTTGACGTTGAGCAGCATCACAGGCTTGTTGGTTTTCCATGACTTTAACCAAGCGACTTAAAAGCTTGGTAAGTTCTTGTTGATTGTTGTCGTGAGTAGGTATTCCATTTGTATTATTATATACAATCTGTAATTTATCCGATGCAGAATGAGTAGAGGTATCGTAAAAAAGATACACTTTATTACCAGAAACAGATGTGTATCTAGTATCTGCTTTTGCAGTACCGTATATAATCTCACCTTTTGTTTGGTTGATTATACTAACAACTCTAGTTATATCAAAATCCGATAAGGCATATAGCTCTACATAGCCAACACCAGAAGTTCCGGGACTAAATTTATAGTCTGTAATAGTAAATTCTTTTGCCATTCCCTGTTCCTAAATAGATTAAATTAATAGAAATATCTATATAAGATACACCATTATACGGCAATTTTGCTATAAAATTGATAAAATTGAATTTATCCTATTGATGTATGTATGGTTGCTTTTGACATACTCCATTTGTTCGCGAATAAGCTCTTTGTTGCCTCTTTCCTTTTCTGTGCTGTAAAATAAACCGGCAGCACTTGGATTATAAACTATTCTACCCTGAAACAAGTCGTTAACCCCCCAAGAGTTGGTCGCACCAAGTTGCCCATAGCTTATATTCTTAAAAATTCTACACGGAACATATCCAGTATATAAATGAGCAGCTCGCTCTGTAATGCTTTCATCAGAAACGGGTCCAGAACCCCTAATATCTGGAGCTATATAAGACATTTGTACTAATTTTTTATTGTCTTTTGGAGTTGTAACTTCTCTCCAAGGATCTTTAGACACAAACTCTATATTATTTTTTCTGCATTCTTCGATAAATTCATGCATTTCTTTGTAATTTCCAGACCAAATGCTTCCTACATTATATATTTTATTTGTTCTAGGAATATCTATGTCATCGAAATTTATTTCATCTGGAAGCAGATCTGTAGCAAACATTAAATATATAGCTTCGTATCCAGATATGTTTTTTTGATATTTTGGCTTTAAGACTTTATCAGAAGCATTTGGGTCGTAATAGCAAGCGTCGTTTATTTTTTGCAAGCTAGATTTATCCATAGTGTAGTCATAAGAAAAGTCGTTAAAAAACTTGACGTTATGTCTAAAATCGATTAGTCTGGCTCCTGCTGATACATATTTTTCTGGATTTACGCAAGTACTTATATAGTATACAGAGGTATTATTTATCGGGATATTTCTATCAGCATATCCTTCTGAAATAAACAAGCAATTAGAAAAATCAAAATCGGTTGGAAAATTGCTATCGTTAAACCAATGTGTTTCATATCCCAAGCTTTTAAAAGCTTTGTGCCACCCGTAATGGATAAAACAATGGGTATGGGTATACATTGAATATCCCCATATAATTACTTTTTTAATTGTCGGCATCAGTTTTTTTGAAAAAAAAATTGTTGTTGCGGATATTCTTTGGTTAAAGAGTGGAAATGTTCGGTATCGGTTTTTTCGTACCAACCATTTTTAGTATAAACATTATATACATCAGTAAAATATTTTTCATAAACAGGAGCTATTTTTTCCAAAGAAAAGTTTTCACCCCATTTTCGGCAATTTTCTGGTTTTATTTTATCTATTTCATTTACAGCATTAACGAAATCGCCCATTGTTCTGCATCGATATCCAGTAACGCCATGTAAATTATTTTCGGCAAATGCGCCCCAATCAGTAGTAATTGTAGGAGTTCCGCACAAAAGATTTTCTATTTGAACACCGCCAAATGGTTCTACATACATAGACGGTAAAAATGAAGCTTTGGCGCGAGACATTAATTTTTTTCTTTTTTCAACATCGGCATATCCAACAAAGTTTACCCAGCTTGGCAAGCTATATGCGGGATCTTTTTGTCCAGCTATTACTAATTTTACTCCAGCTTTTTCGCAAGCTTGAATGGCAATATTGACGCCCTTTCCGTCGTAAACTCTTCCTAAGTATAAAAAATAGTCTTCTTTTTGGTCGCAATACTCAAACTCGTCTAAATCAAAATAGTTTGGAATTACAACATCATACCAGTCTTGATTGCACGTTCCTACATTTTTTAATCCGCAATAAGCATGATATATAGCGTAGCTTTCAAATACTTTCCATCGCGCCCAATGTCCTCCAGCATATCCAATTCCGGGTTCTACAACAATAAGATCGCTATGAATATCGCAAATAGGACGAACCCCAGCTCCCCAAAAAGGAAGTATAAAATCATTTTTCTGTTTTCTTTTAGCTATTTCATTGATTGCATTTTTATAAAATGTTTGATACGCATGGTCGTTAGTATCAAATTTAAAAAAGTTTTTGCGCCAATCATAGCTTCCGTAAGCAATTTCTAAATCGCGATTTGTTGTTACTGCAACATGCTCGCTACATTCTAAATCAGAATCTTCGTGTCCATAGTGAATAATATGATGGCCGCGAGACTTCATCATTTTACCAAATTTTACAACTTTTTGAGTGTAAGCACAAGCAGAATATTCTTTGCTAGAAACGGTGTGAGGCAATCCTAAAATATGAAATCGAAAAGTCATTTTATTTTCCTTTTTATAAAAATTAAAGCCCATAATATCCAGCATTAATAGGTAAAGTTGTGAGAAAACTTAAATTTTGAGTACCTGCTGGAATTGTAAAATAACTAGTAGATACTCTTTTAAGGCTATCTGGATCATTTGCAGTAACAAAATAAGTAGCTGTTTCATCAAAAAAATTAATTGAATAAGGTCCATCGCCAGTTATCGAGGTGGAATAAACATGATCTATAATTCCAGCAATTTCTCTATACAAATCTATAGTTATTAGTGTAGTTAAAGGATCAAATGCTCCAGATATATTTCCAGATATATTAAATGCTATACTATGATATGTTATATCCATCACTAAATGCGTAAAAAAAGCAGATGCAGCAGTTGTATTTGGAACAGAAAGCCTATATCTTCTTGCGGTTTCAATCTGTAATCTATTGGTGTCTGGATCTCCGCTCCACCTATTAAATAAACTTTTTACTTGAGCGAATGTTATATAAAATCCGGCCTCCGCATCTGTAATACTAGCATCAGAATAAGCGCGATCCCAACGCAAACCACCATTAGCAGTTTCACTAGTTGATGCCAGTCTTTCGACTAAAATACTTGGACAGCCAGCCGTAGTTGCACCAGAAATAAAAGTTCCAAGAGTAAGGCCAAGAGCCGAAATATAATAATTGGCCTCTGGAATATTGGGAGCAACCGAAGATGTAATAGCATCGATAGCCGCTGCCCCAGTTCCGTGCGTATGAAGCAAATATTTTACGCTATGATTATGAGCAGAATGGCCATTTGAATCCATTCGAGATATGTAATTAATATACCACATAACCCCAATATTTCCACCACGTTGAGTAGCGCTTGTGTTGTAAATATCTAAAAATAGCTCGTTTCTTCCAGAAGAAAAAGTTATTCCAGTTGGATTATCGTTACGAATCATCATACCTTTGTTTCCGGCTATGACGCCGCTGCCGGTATTGGTATATGCAACAAAAGAGCCATTTCCAATTCTTGCATTTAATCCGGCCTCATTGCCAATCGCACTCCAGTACACCATTGCAGCCAAACGCAATAATTTTACACCCTGCTCTGGTACTCTTAACTCTCTAGATCCTTGTTGATAGTTTAAAGAAGTTGTTCCACCCATTGGTGAATCTATCTCCATCGGGACTGTCAAGCTATTCATCACCATCGGATAAACAGTGGCTCCATTTGAATGCGTAGCCGCAGTTGTTCCATTAAATCCGCGAGTAACGGTCAATGTATTTGTAGATCTAGCTGTAACAAGCATTTGTTCGTCATCAACCTGTATGACATAATATGTGCCAGCGCCACCTAAATTCACAGCATTTGTAACGGTGATACTTGTTCCAATCGTGTTTGATATCGCAGCACTTAAAGTTGTATTTGAAACGCTTGCATCAAATTCATATGTAACTACCATCCAAGCTTGAGGAGTATGATGTCTAGCAGTCAAAGAAGACCACATATTAAAAGTATGCGTTGTTGTTGTTGTTATAATACTTGTTACATCATATACATATCTAGTCCATCTATCTGTTATTAATGCAGACTCGTAGTTGCCGGTAGTAGTAACGCCCAATGAACTTAATTCATAACTAACCGTATGATCAGTAGCTGCCGCTGCATTTGTATTTGCCTGTGTAACAATAAATATTCTTCTAAAGACTTTATTGGCCTCTGGTAAATAGCTGCGCAGCTCAGGAATTGTATCGTGAGAAGTTTTTACAGTTGGCAATGTCGTTACCGGAGCGTTTAATGGAATATAAACTGTCTTAACCTGAGTTGCAGCAGCATCGTCGTATTCATATGTGATGGTCAAAATTGCTGTAACATTGACCATGTTGAGTGTCGTACCAGTAGACTGGTTGATTTGCATACGAACGTCACAAGTCATCGACGATCCTGTCCAATTGGTGGTAAAATGCGAAGTAAAATCGCGGGTTTCAAAAAAAGATAAATTTTCACCACTATTGGTCAGCGTATTAGTATTTGTTGTAGAAGTATAAGCAGCAGACCCCAATCTTAAGTCGATTGTTTTTGTTGTTAAACTTCCGCCGGTAGCTGTAACAATATCGTCCATCGAAACCTCTAGAAAAACACTTCTAAAAGTTTTTGTAGCTTCTGGTAGAAATACAGTTATTTGAGTCAAGTTGGTCAACGTATTGTTGGTCATTGACGCAAGTGTAGGAAAACAATACTGAACTGTTTTTAATCTAGAAGCCATAAATATTTACCTTTGCTTAACAATAATTTCGTTTTTTCCATCGTCATCTATCCTAAATGATACTTTATAGTGATGACCTTCTATGATGACTCTTTCGCAAGATTCAATATCGTCTCTTAATTTTTGTTCGATTATCGCTAATAGCTGGGTAATCTCTTGTTCTGTCATTATGTCACCTTTAAAACTAAAGTTACTCTTTTAACAGTGGTTGCAGACTCTACTTCAAATGCAAACAGGTCGCCTTCTGTTATAGATGTTGTCCAGCCAGTCAACGAAGAAGAAGAATTATTTTGCTGGGCAGTCAGGTTTGGTTTAGCCGAACCAGTGATCGTATCTGCATTTGTTGGAACAGTAACATCTTTCCATATATCTATAGTAATAGACCCAGAACTATCTGCAATAATTGCCCAGCTAGATATTGTTCCAGAAAAAGGGCAGGCCGGTAAATATCCTGCCAGTCCAGTTGTTATTACATCAACACCATTTCCAAATATAAAAGTAATACATTTATTAGATACACCGGTTGCGCCTGTTGCACCTATATCTCCATTGGCTCCAGCGTTTCCCTGTGTGCCTGTTCTTATGTAAAGTATAGATACATTTTCTGCGTTAGATGGAATCGACCCAGTGCCACTGGATACTTGAATTTCTGTATATCCCGCCTGATCTATTGCGGCATCAATTATAGCAGCAAATAATGAAGAATCATTGTTTGTATTGCTTTGTATTATAAGATATCCTCTGTTAAAATTATATCCGCCATTTCCCCAATCATTAATATATGATGCAATATCTGTTCCATCTCTTGTTCTATCATGAATATAAACCGAGTTAACTGAAACAAGGCTTGAACTATTAAACCTTACTTCGCCAATCGCTATGCCAGTTGGAGAAGTCGAAGTATTAAACGTATAAGGAAGACCACCTTTGTCTCCCTGAACTCCGGTTGCTCCAGTTGCACCTTGCGATCCAGCAGTTCCTGTTGCACCCGTCGATCCTGTTGCACCTTGCGGCCCAGTTTCGCCAGTAGCACCCGTCGATCCCGTTGCCCCTTGCGGCCCGGTTTGGCCTGTTGCGCCCGTCGAACCAGTTGCACCTTGCGGTCCCGTTTCGCCAGTAGCGCCCGTCGAACCCGTTGCACCTTGCGGCCCGGTTTGGCCTGTTGCACCCGTCGATCCCGTTGCACCTTGCGGTCCCGTTTCGCCAGTAGCGCCCGTCGATCCCGTTGCACCTTGCGGCCCGGTTTGGCCAGTAGCACCCGTCGAACCCGTTGCACCTTGCGGTCCCGTTTCGCCAGTAGCACCCGTCGAACCCGTTGCACCTTGCGGTCCAGTTTCGCCAGTAGCGCCCGTCGAACCCGTTGCACCTTGCGGCCCAGTTTCGCCAGTAGCACCCGTCGATCCCGTTGCACCTTGCGGTCCAGTTTCGCCAGTAGCGCCCGTCGAACCCGTTGCACCTTGCGGCCCGGTTT
>Ga0129333_10001820_pt1 | contig 19585 bp, 46 predicted proteins | sample CPB6_08_DNA_FD_94474 | JGI IMG/M metagenome (GOLD analysis project Ga0129333, IMG submission 94474) | Freshwater to marine salinity gradient microbial communities from Chesapeake Bay, USA - CPBay_Sum_0.6_0.8_DNA | ecosystem: Environmental > Aquatic > Marine > Coastal | place: USA: Chesapeake... | reverse complement strand
GCCACCATGCCTTACACATTAGCTGACGCTACCACAGAAGTACAGACAGAGGCATTTTTGGCGGACCCAATAGGAGCAGTTTTAGATATAGATTTAAGTAAAGTTTTAAGCCCATCAGAATGGGGTAAGGATATGACAGATGATCAAAGAGAAAAAGCACAGGAAGTTGTCATACCAGTAATTATTGCAAGTAATATCGTGGCTGCAGCCATGACTAGGAGGATATAATGAAAATAATAAAGGCTATATTTAATTATGCCTGGGAAGTTATTAAGGAGAGCATAGCCCAAATATTTACCCTTCTAGGGTTTTTTATTGCTTGGCTTACCCTTACAGGAACCGCCCAGCAGGTAGTTGGCGTAGCAACATTAATTGCCACTGTTATTTGGCTAGCCACAATACCCCTAAGAAAAGAAGAATAAAAATGCTATAATTGAGGCATGAGAAAATTAGGTGCCTCATTAGCTAGCATAATGCTAGCCCTCACAGTTACATCGTGTAACTTTGATGGTTCATTCCGTTATCCATGTCAAGACCCATCTAATTGGGATAAGACAGAATGTAATCCTCCAATATGTGAGACTACTGGAACATGCTCTAAAGATTTAGTAGGGCAAAAAGTCTGGGATGAGTACCAAAAGACAAAGGTAAAAAATGGCTAGAGAAAGATTAACCCCGCAAGATCTCGACGCAAGATTAAAATTTATTCTTGGAATCACACTTGGAACAATTTTATTGTGTACCTCATTAGGAATTTTGTATGCATTAATATTTGTAACTCAACCAATCGGAGCACAATCAGAAAATGACAAAATGTTTTTCAATGTATTGGGTAGCGTAGCAACATTTATTACAGGTACTTTAGCTGGATTATTAATTGGTCAATCTGGTGCCAAGGACGTAATGGCTGCACAGATGGCAAACAAAGAAATTGATGCTAAGAACACTCAGGCAGATAAAAAGCTTGAATCAGAATTAGAAATAAATGAATTGAAGGCTGAAGTAGAAGCTGATGCAGTTAGAGCAAGATTAGATGCAAAACCAAATGATCAAATGCCTGCAGAGCAACCAGTTGATACTGACTGGGATAAGGATTAATTATGCCATGGAATATTAAGCAGGGTGCAGCAGGATGTAAAGGCTACGCTGTTGTAAAAGAAGGCACAAATGAATTAGTTGGATGCCATGATAGCGAAACTAAAGCTAAAGCACAACTTAGAGCACTTTATGCTAATGAAGTTGAAAAAGCCAATCCTTGTTGGGATGGATATGAAATGGTTGGTTACAAAAATAAAAATGGGAAAAAGGTTCCCAATTGTGTCCCTAAAGTTAAAAAGGGAATTTTCGGAAGAGGTAAAAATTAATTATGTCAAATGATTTTGCAGTACCAGCAGAAACAGAAAAGGCTCCAAAAGGTAGCGCAGCTAGATTAATACAAGTTGCCAAGTCACAAGTTGGATACATTGAAGGTCCAAAAGATAATGAAACAAAATATGGCGCATTTACCAAGGCTAATTTTCAGCCATGGTGTGGATCATTCGTAATGTGGTGCGCTGATCAAGCTGGAGTAAAGGTTCCAAATACTGTTTATACTCCAGGTGGTGCAGCAGCATTCAAGAAGTCTGGTAGATGGATCGATGTAGATTTAGCTGATCCAGAACCAGGGGATATTGCCTATTTTGATTTTCCTGGAGACGGTGTAGAAAGAATTTCTCACGTTGGAATTGTTGTTGAAGATAATGAAGACGGTACTGTATGGTGCATTGAAGGGAATACTTCAAGCAGCAAAAAGGGTAGCCAAAGAAATGGCGGAGAAGCTTGTAGACAACTTCGTGCATTTAAGAAAAACAAAAAGGGTGTCCAGGTTTCTATAGTAGGATTTGGAAGGCCTAAATTTAAAACTGTCGGCGGTGGCGGTTCAAGTAATAGCATGGCATAATGAATAAGTATACGGTCAAATTAGAAGTAATAGCAGAAGTAGAAGCTTTTGATGAGGATGATGCTAAAGACTATATTACTGATATATTTGGCACCGATGATGAGATAAAGTCCATCAAAATAACTAGCATTAAGGAAAAATAATTAAAACAGCAGTAGTTACAGGGGCTAGCTTTGGAATAGGTAAAGAGATAACTTTAGGTCTGCAATCTATGGGCTATAAAGTTTTTGCATGCGCTAGAAGAATTAATTTAATTAAAGATTATTCTAAAGAAGGAATAATTCCAGTTTATTTAGATGTAACCAACAGAGAAAGCGTAGAGGCTTTGGGTGAAGTCATAGAAAACGAAAATATAGATTTATTAGTTAACTGTGCGGGTGGAACAACTGTTGATCACAATAAGGGTATTTTAAACGTAAATTTTGATGACATAAATAAAGATTTTTCATTGAATGTGTCTGGCAACTTTGAAGTAATTAGAACAGTTGCATCTAAAATGAATAAAGAAAATAATCCATTAATAATCACATTAACTTCTGTAGCAGGTTATATAAAAAGAAGTGTTGGGTTCACCTATCATTTAGCTAAATCTTCAGAAGCAAGCCTGATGGATTATTTGATAACAGCATTGTGGCCTATAAGAACAACCGAATTAATAATATCTACTGTAAATAGTTATGATATAGATAGCTTAAAAAACGAATCAATGACTCCTAAAGATATATTTGAGGTTGTTAAGTTTATCTGTGAATCTCCAAGCTACTTAACTTTAGATAAAATACATTTAAGACACATAAACTCTGGAGGAGCAAGTGCTTGACTTTACCTTAAAGAAAGTGATATAATTTATGTTATACCTGTATGAAAATGGAATAGAAATACTTAGAAAAAAAATTAATAGTAAAAATTTAGACTCATATTGGAACAATTACAATTTCATAGTTTGGAAAAAGGATTTAGGCGGATTCTCTAATACCAAAGGTGTATATAGAAATAATAGCTGGGGAGTAGTAGATGAATTTCCAGTTAATTCAAAAGGAACTTGGGAACTACCGCTAAAATATGTCAGATATTTTAAATGAATTGAAGTCTGATAAAGACAGCATAAAATGGTGGCATTTATCTGCTTGTCAAGGAATGGACACTAACCTTTTCTTTGACAGATATGAAATGGATGTCAACATGGCAAAAGCAATAGACCAGTGTTGCCTATCCTGCCCAGTTATACAGATGTGTCATAAGTCAGGAACAGAGAATAATGAATATGGAGTATGGGGCGGAGTGTACTTGTCATCTGGATCTTTGGATAAAATGAAAAATATACATAAGACAAAAGATATTTGGAAGCAGATAAGGCAAAAGCATGCCATCTAATTTATATGATGAAAAGCATTTTAAGCATGGAATAAATTTATGGACAGGTGAACCTAATAGGCCAGTATTTTACAATGAAGAAATGAAAAAGAAACTTAGAGAAATAAAGAAGCCTTTGCTTCTTATGATGGATGTAGTTAGGTATCCAGAATTTTTAGCTTTGAGATTGTATGAGGATAACTTTATACAGTTTACTGGAAGCAAAAAAGAAGAAGCTATAGACTATGTTGCAAAGGTAAAAAGTATGATAGAGTCATACGGAGTTAGGTGCGAACTTGAAGGGGTTCCTAGCAGTAAAAATATAGGTAAGTAAATGAATAGAACAAATCAACAAGAATACCTAGAGATGTATAAAAACGAAAGCTTATCTCAATTAAACCCTGAGCATTTTAGAATTGTAAGTGAATTTTTAAAAGAAAATTCTAAAATTAAACAAGAGTACATGGTCACTGTTGCTAGAGATGGAGAATTTCCAGTCAGGTCACTATACGTTTTCAATACTATTTTAGACGCTATAAATTGCTATAATAAATATACCGACTGGGGTTTTGCCAAAGAGTATCTTACTGTAGTTCTTTATGGACCTGGAGGGGTTCTGGATGAAAAAATTTTAAATAGACCTTTCGGAGGAACGCAAGGAGACTGTACCTTTATTAGAGAAGACTATATTAAGGCAGAAAAAATATTAGTTACTTATAAAGACAAGATGATCTTAAAAGATTATCAGCAGTTAGTAAAAGATTTTGCTGGATTATTCTCAAGGGATAATATCAGGTTTGACGTTTCTAGATTTTTTAGAGAATGTCAATGTGAAGAGGTGTTTGAATAATGGAAAAGATACTTTGCTACTCATGCAATAAGACTAAGAACAAATTAAATTTAAGAAGGTCTTCTCTTCTTCCTATCAATTTGTTTTTATGCCAAACATGTATTGATCAAAAATTAGAGCCTAGATGGGTTGTATTGATTTCTGGTAGACAAAATGGGCATGAGCATGTAAAAGAATTTGTGCAGAAAAAAAGATATATTGGATTAGATATAACTGCTGCAGAATTATTAATTTAATTATATTTACGGTATAATTATCACATAATGGATATTAATTATGTGACAGTTGTTTTGTCGCTTTTAGCGGCTATTCTAAGTGGTATGGGTACAGCCATAATTGCTGGTTTGAGGGATTCAAAAAAGGAAAGGATAAGGCGGGAGGAGAGGGATAAAGACCACCTTAAATTAGAGGTAAAAGACCTCAAAATAGAGTTATATAAATTAGAAAAAGAATTAACTGAATGGAAAGACAAATATTATGAGGCTATTCAGGAGCTAATTGGCCTTAAATCTGAATTAGAAAATGCTTTGACCATGATTAGTCATATAGAAATGCATGAGGATCTGGACTCGGAATATTTAAAATAGTAGAATAGGGTATATGACTTGTATCGTAGCTCTCTCTGTAGGCAACAAGGTTTTCCTTGGTGGCGATGCTGCCGCATCTGATGAAAAATCTGGTTTGATTTTGCAAACAGTAAATCCAAAAGTTTTTAAAGTAGGTCAATACGGAATAGGATTTGTTGAATCCTTTAGAATGGGTCAAATTTTACAATACAACTGGACTCCACCAATTTATAAACCAACCGCAGGATTCAAAAATTTAGATAAGTTTATGCGTACAAAATTTGTTGAATCAGTTAAAGAAGCTTATCAAGAACACGGTTACGGAAGATTTGGAAGCAATACAGAAGACGGAGATGAGGGTGGCATTATAATAATTGCAGTACAAAACACTGGAAGAATTTTTATAATGGATACAGACTATCATGTTTCAGAAGTAGATGTAGACTATCTTGCAGAAGGAAGTGGTCAGCAGATAGCACTAGGATCACTGTATTCAACTTCAACGATTAAAACTCCAAGGAAACGTATTAGAATGGCACTTGAAGCGGCTCAAAAATTTATAATGAGCGTAAAGGGGCCCTTTACAATTATAGAAGTCTAAGGTATAATTTATTCATGGAAGACCCTAAAGATATTAACGATTTAAAACCAGATTATTCTAGGTCTATGGATATCAGAGGGGTTCCAACTCATATTTGCCCATGTGGATGCAACATATGGAATTTAAAAGTAATTTTTTATAACTTTGAAATAGCAAGTTATTTTATAGATATGGAGTGTGCCGATTGTGGTACACTAGCAACGGCGCCAACGCCTATAGATAGAGATGGATCGGAATGAGAAATTCAAGAAGAATAGACCAGCTTGAGCTGGAATTGTTTAAGTTAAAAATTGAATTAGATTTAATGCACGAGATTTTGCACGGAATAATTCAATCTCAGGAACAAAAGGTTCAAAACATGGAATCTGGCAAATGGTACCCACGCAGGCTTCCACCACAGCAATAACTATTGACACACCTTAATTAATTTAGTAGAATTATCTACATGAAAAAACTAATAACGGCTCTAGTCGCCCTAACACTAATTGCACTATCAATGCCTGCACAGGCAAATCTGAAGAACAGGACATCTGTTCCCACATTGGCAATCCTAGACACTGCTCTAGATACATCGATTCCTGCAATTAAATCTCGACTTATCGGAGAGGTGTGTATCTTAGATTGGACTACTTGCTCAAATGGATCTAGTTTTATGGAAGGTCCTGGGTCTGCTGGAATAGTGCCAGCACATTGTATTGCAAACAGAAACTTTTCTCACGGAACTCAAATGGCTTCTGTTGCCCTTGCAAACAACCCTAATATGAACATATTGTTTGTTCGTATTATTGGAAATACTAAGGATTGTGGTCGCCAAAGTACAAAAATAAATACTGTTCCGAACGCTTTAAAGTGGATCTATGAAAATAAAGACAAGTACAACATTAAAGCAATTTCAATGTCACAGGGGCACCATAATCTTTTAAAATCAACAAACTATTGTCCAGTCACAAATGTAGATTATTGGGTGGGATGGTTTAGTAAATCAAACATACCAGTATTTTTCCCTACTGGAAATGGTCGTGATTATCTTAGAATAGATTGGCCAGCATGTGTTCCATCATCTATTGCAGTAGGCGGTGTAGAAATGGAAAATCCACTTAGGGTATCCTTTAATAGTAATTATGATAAGAATTTATTAGACATATTTGCTCCAATTTCTGCAAGAGTTTTAAATCCTGGGGGGTCTGAGGGATCTTCATATGGAACTTCTGTATCTGTTCAAATTGCTGCTGCTCAATGGTTATCAATATCAACATTGAAGTCATCATTAACAATTAATGAGATCCTAGACTTGATTAAGAAAACAGGAACTGCTGTAACTAATTCTGTTAATTCTAGCGGAATTTATTTAGATGTAAGTAAGGCTATTAATGGATAAAAATGTAACTGTTCTTCAAGGTATTATAGAGGATGTTGCTGGTGAGCTGTATCAGCAATGGTACAATTCAGTTCCTTCTTCTGAAGTTACAGAAGAATCTTCTAAGGCCATGATGAAAAATGCTTTTGACACATCATTTTTTGTAATTCAAAGGTTTATGGAAAAATTTAATAAAGAGGCGGAATCACTAAAGGGTGTTGACGATCAAGGTAACATTTAGTAGGATATACCTATGCAAACATTTTTACCACATAAAGATTTTTCTAAGACTGCTAGCCGTTTAGATCGTAAACGCCTCATCAAGCAAAGTGTAGAAAATCTTCAAGTTCTAAAGTCTTTAGCTGGACTTTATAGTTCTGGTGCTTGGAAAAATCATCCAGCAGTTAAAATGTGGGAAGGCCACGAAGACTGGCTTTTTATGTACAATGAATCTATAGTTAAGGAAATCTTAATGAGAGGTTACAAGAATACAACTAATGCTACATTCGATCAAATATATCAAGATAACTTTATGATGCTTCAGTCAGATACCCCGTGGTGGCTTGGAGATGAGCGTGTCCATTACTCTCACAGAGGCAGACTTTATGACAAAGACCCAGAAAAATATTATTTCTATTCTGAGTTTGCTGACTATAAGGATTTAGGATATACTTGCTGCGTGTCTTGTAACTACTATTGGCCAACCCATGCGGAGGCAATGTGATAGTAACAGACGAAAATTTTGAAGATGTTATTAATAGCCATAAAACTATTCTAATAGATTTTTGGGCTGAATGGTGTAGGCCATGCAAAATGTTTTCACCTATACTAGATGAGGTTTCGGATGAAACTGGAATTTGGGTGGGCAAGATAAATGTAGATGAGAATACAATTAAGCCATTAGAATTCAATATAACATCTATACCAACAACTGTATTGTTCAGATTTGGTAAGCCAGTAAAAACAATTATAGGCGCAAAACCTAAACATGTTTTAATGGAAGAGATTAAAGAATGGACATAACAGAATTGGCAGATTTTAACACTTGGTTAAGCCACGGCTATGACCAAGGTTGGATATCAGACGTATTTTGCAATACGCACGACGGACCACCTATGTCTGATGAAGAAGCAAAAGAGTGGGACGAAGGCGGAGACCCATGTTCTTTTCAAGTAAGACTATGGGAACTAAGTTAGAATTCTGATTCACAATATAGAATCAGAGTATATAAGGAGAAATAAAAAGAATGAAATCATTCAAGAAAATAGCTCTAGCCGTGGTTGCAGCCATGACTATGGGTACACTTATTGCAACACCTGCAAGTGCTGCGCCAATGACAGTTGCTCTTGCGACTGGTGCAACTTTCGGTACGGCTAATACAACTGCTTCCGATATTGCTACACCAGCACAATTGACAGTTCCTTCAGATAATGAAGTTAATGCTGTTGATGTATTGCGTATTATCGCAACTGTAGATACAGGAACATCTGTAACTGCAACTGCTACTAACGCTACAATTGTTTCGGCGCTACACTCATCTGCTGCACCAGTAACAGCATCGTCAGGGTCATCATCTTTGACAATTGCTACTGGAACAGGAACAACTGCAACGTTTTATGTATATACTAAAACGACAGCAATTGGCACCGTAGTTTTGACAAATCAAGGAACTACACTTACATATTATGTACAAGGAACAGTAGGCAAGATTAACACTCTGACCGTATCTGCTCCTGCAAACGGCGCTGCTGGCACAAAGCAAACAATTACAGTAACTGCCACTGACGTATTTGGAAACAAGGTTTCTGGTAAGTCAATTACTGGCCGTGTATTTGGATCAGGTGGAACACTTGAGACAACAACTGCAACAACTGGTGCAACACTTGCAACTTTTGGAGTAGCAGAATTTAAGGTTACACTACCAACAACTTCAACACGTTCTCTCGTAGAATTTTCGTTGACAACTGCAACAGACGGAGAGTCTGCTGATGTTACAGGACTACCTGTACGCACACTTGCTCCATATGCAGAGATTGCGGTACGTGACCTTGCTGCAGAGTTAGCAAAAGCACAAGCAGATCTTGCTGCTGAAAAGGCAGCACGTGCTGCTGATGCAACCGCTGCTGCAACCGCTGCTGCAACCGCAAAAGCTGCTGCCGATGCTGCTGCTGCAAAGGCTGCTGCTGATCTAGTTACTGCTAACGCAGAAGTTGCTAAACTTAAGGCCGAAGCAGTAACTGCAAAGGCTGCTGCTGATAAGGCTCTTGCTGATGCAATCGCTAAGGCAACAACAGATGCTGCTGCTGCTAAGGCTGCTTCAGACAAATCAATTGCAGATCTAAAGGCTGCATTCAATAAGTTGGCACGTTCTTGGAATAAGAAGAATCCAACTGCAAAGGTTGCTTTAGTTAAGTAGCTAATTTAATGGGGCGGTAGAAATATCGCCCCATTTCTATAATTATGATACACTTAGACGGTATGGAATGGGATCACTTTCACACAATAAAGCAAAAAGTATTACGTGAATTGATTAATGAATTAAATAGTCTGGAAATACCTCCAGACTGGAGACCTAAAGAGGCTTTAGGTTTTGTTATTAGAATGTTAGAAGATAAAGAGAGATCATGTTGAGAAAAATTAAAAGATGGTTTGGTTTCCCACTGGCCACAGAGAATTTAAAAGAGGTTCAATCAATACTTGAAGAAAGGTTAAAGGAACTAGAAATGGCAGAAAATAAGAAGAAGGCTCCAGCCAAGAAGAAGGCTCCAGCCAAGAAGAAGGCTCCAGCCAAGAAGAAGGCTCCAGCCAAGAAGAAGGCTCCAGCCAAGAAGAAGGCTCCAGCTAAAAAGAAAAGTGGCGGCGGAGTAAAGATTCAGCAGGCTCTTTAAAAAATAAATAGCGTACCATGAAGTATCATTGGATGATAAGGGCTGACGATGTCAGCCCAAATGGACTCAATAAAGCATTTAAATATATAGATAGTTTTAAATACGATTCGTGTATGTTGACATATCATTCTAGAGAAAATGATATGTTTATTAAATTAGCAAGAGCCATAGACCCAAATATAAAATTAAATTACATTATAGCCATGAGAACATATGCAATTAGTCCTGAGTATTTAGGATTGATGATAAATGGATTTTCTGAAATAGCTGAAAATAAACTTTTGTTTAATATTGTTGCTGGGGATCTACACGCAAACGAAACTACAATTAACGATTTAGTAGACTCTTCAATGTTAACTTCTTCTCAGGATAGAGTAAAGTATACAGGACTGTGGTTAGAAAAGTTTACAAACTTAGATATATTAAAAAATAAAATTCCTCCACTATTTATGAGTGGTACCTCTGCTGCTACTTTTGAAAACTGTAAAAAGTTTAATGGTGGTATAATGGTTATGGTAGATTATTTTTTAGAAAATAGAGAATTTTTATCGCAGTTTGACACAAGGTGTGCTACCTTACAAATTTGTATAAGAGATACAGATGAAGAAGCAGAATTGTTAAAGCATGAAAAATATTCTGGAGATAAATTAAAATGGTGTTACTTTTATTCTGAAGAAACTTTAACAAAAAAAATTAAAGAATTGGAAGATCTTGGAGTCACGGACTTGATGGTTACTGGTCTTCCTTTTGACAACGAAGTAGAAAGGGTTCATAATTTTGTTAAAAAAATGTCTGTTAGGGCATAAATGGTAGATATATTAGATTTATGCGAAATTCAAGGCTGTAACAACCAGGCTAAGCATGTTACGTCTACAGAAAGCAAGATAATCCAGGTCTGTAAAGACTGTTACTGCAAAATATATAAGAAATGATATAATTGATTGATGAGCGGACTTCTAGACCCGCTTAAATAAAACCTATAGGAGTAATAAAATGTCAGAAAATTTAGACGGCTTTAACAACACTAAGCCAGCAGGAACTACACCATGGCCTGCAGCATCACAGTCACCAGCTTCAGGTGGAGATTTTGGCGCAGGCCTTTCTTGGCCAGCAGCAGAAGATAAGTCTTCACAGGATGGTTCTGGACTCGGCAACGGCGGTAAGTAATCGTGTGCATTGAATGTGGATGCAACATGGTAGGAAGTCAGACTGGAATAAAGTCTGTTTCAGTTATGGATATGACAGGTCAAGGCAATGCAGGATTGACACTTGATATGAGCGCAACTCGTGAACAAAGAGAAGATTTTATTGAAGAAGATCCAGTTCATGAAATGCGAGAAGGCATTGAGGATCCAGACTAATGTGTAAAGAATGCGGATGCGAAGGAACAGAAGAAACTCAGAGAGAATCTGCTGCTGATCGCAATGTTGTAACATCTCAATCAGTAAAGGGTAACTAGTGTCAGAAAATACAGTTACATCAAATGATGCTACAAGAAAACATCCTACTCAAGGTAAGTTTAGATCTGGTTTTAAAGATAAAAAAACTACGATGAGGATTGATGTTAATAGGCATGGGATAAGAAGAGAAACTAATCTTCAGCCTACAAAAAAGACTGGCAGAAAGAAAGTTTAATGTCTTCAGGAAAACTAAAAAGACGTGATCCTTTTAATTCTACAGTTATTAAAGATGGTAAAATTGTTAGGCTTAGAAAAGACGGGACAGTAAAAGCTATCCTTGATGAGTATAAGCCTAAACATAAAAATGTGTCGGGTAAACAATAGTTCGGACGAACTTACAGTAGATATAATTAAGTCTATTGATGATCAATTAGACATTGTAGAAGATTTAGGGATATAAAATTAAAATCAGAAAACTTGTTGATGGGTCTGAAGTTGAAGAACTAGATAATCCTGTAAACCTTATAATATATACAAAAGCTCCTCAAAAATGGAAAATTATTGATATGGAAACTGGTCAAGAGTATATAGGAAATAAGGATCAGCACCCAGTTTTTGGAGAGCTGCTAAGAGAAAAAGTTTCTCTTAATGGAATAGGACAATGGAAAAAAATTAAAAATGAAAAATATAAATAACGAAAAAATTATTTCTTTAATAGGATATTTAAAAACAGAAGAAAAGCCATACACACTGCTCCACTTTGTCCCAAACGTGCTTAGCCCAGGATGCAGTATTGAAATTAAAGATTTAAAAGAAAAGTATGAAAATGTTAATTTTATAAATTTGGTTATAGTTTCATGTAGCCCAGATTTAGATATAGATACGTGGTCAAAAGATAACAATATTAAATGGGATATCTATAGGGATCAAACTAGAGATTTAACTAAGTTGTTCGAATGCCTTGATTTGGAATATAATGTGCCAACAAGATATACGGCATTAATAGATCCAAGTGGCGGACTAGTTTGGGAAATTGATTATCCATTGACAAAAAATAGAGATATATTATTGTACAACGAAAAAAATAACTTAGTATTAAAAAATGTTTAATAAAAAAATATATTTTTTGCACATACCTAAAACAGCAGGAAAGTTTATATCTCATAATATAAAAAATAAATTAGTTAAAGAAAATATTCCCCACTATATAAGCACACACTTTCCTAATGATAATAGGTTTTTACATTCAAAAGTTTATATCTCTGCACATGCTGGAACATTTATAATTGATGAAATTCCTGATATAGATGTTGCTACTATGTTGAGAGAACCAGTCTCCGCCAGAGCTAGCTATTTTAATTTCATATATCCATTTTATTTAAAAGATAGAGAAGAATATAAAAATATAAATGGAGATAAAGAAAAATTTTTATATTACTTGTTTGAGGATAAAAATTTTTTAACTCACAATAACTATCAATCTAGATTTTTATGTAATTCTGCAGACTCAAGATCATGGGATTTAAAAAAGTTTTATGAAGAGAGTCAGGCTGAGATGATGGAAAAATATAAAAATGGATTGGCATTTGATTGGTTTGTGGGAAATGAAAATACCTCATTAGATTTAGCAATGAAAAAAGTAAAAGAATTTAATATAGTCAATACAGTAGATAGAGTCGACCTATTTTGCGAAAGAGTTAATAATTGGTTTATAGAAAACTATGACATTTCAATAGAATTTAATTTTAATCAAAAAATAAATGTTGGCGTTTCAGAATTCAATAATAAAAAAACATCATCTGATTATTTTATCAATTTGTTAAACAAAAAAGAAAAAGAAAAAATTTTAGAATTGAATAACATCGATTTTGAAATTTATAACTTCGTTAAAAACATGGAGAAGTCTTTATGAAAAGAAGTAAATTAGCTCCAGAAAAAGAAAATGAAGATTTTAATTATAAATTTTTTGGAAATTTTGATGTAGAAAATTTGGTAGATTATATAAAAAAATTTAATAAAGAGTGGCTGATGTACACTGAAAGACAAAATGCAGTTTACGCTGAAAGAAGAAATCCTCATTTGTATACAAACACTTATATAGTGCAGGACCACCCGCTGTACTGGCATTTTGGTTCAAAGATTTCTCCTGTTATCAAAGACCATCATTTTTTCAGTATTGTTTCTGATATTATTAAGTCTTTAGAAAATGAAGTAGTTGGTAAATCTGCTAGAATTTTGTTAACAAAACTTTCTGCTGGTAAGGATGTGACAACCCATGTTGATGGCGGCGATTATCTGTCAACAGTAAGAAGATATCATATACCATTAATTACAAACGATCAAGTATTTTACACAGTTAACGATGAAACAATCAATATGAAAAAGGGAGAATGCTGGGAGATAAATAATTTAAAACCACATTCAGTTTTAAACAATAGCGACCAAGATAGGGTTCATTTATTAATAGACATATTGCCAGAGTATTCATTTAAAAACTTTAATAATCTTGAAGAAGGTTGTGGCGTAAAAATAGTAGAAAATTTTATTACTGAGGAAGACGCATTATTTTTTATAGACTATATGAATAAAAATCATCATGATGAGGATAAGTTTCCTCCTACAAGGGGCGCAGTAGAGTTTGGAAGACATAGGTATGAAGCAAATATACCTGAAACAGTACCTCTTAAAAATCACGAAGAAATTTTAGAAAAAATAAAATTTTATTCAAATAAAGTTATTCAAGAGTTCTATAATATATATGATGATGAGGTATTATATCCAAGCGCATTTTGGATGGCAGAGCTAGGTAAGGACACTAAACTTCCATTCCACTCTGACAATCACTATATGGCTGAACATCTATATAGGAGCTGTGTTATTTATTTAAATGATAATTATGATGGAGGATATATAAGATTTAAAGATATACCACTAACATATAAACCAAAATCTTTTAGTGCAATTTTTTTTAAATCAGAATTGGTTCATGAAATAACACAGGTTAAAGATGGGATTAGGTTTGCTCTTCCAATTTGGGCATCTATTGATAAAAAGTGGGACATATTTTCTGACAATCCAATTCAGTCTAATAAAAATTTTGTAAAAGATCTTATAGAGTCACAGGATTCTAAAAAATGATAAATCAGGTAACAATAATAAATAATTTCATATCTGATGAAGATGCAAAATTTTTTATTGATTATACTAACAGTAATTGTGAAAATGAGAATTTATTCAGAAAAAGAATTGGCGTTGCTTATGGGAAGGGGCTTGCATACAGAGCAGTTTTCCCAGACGAAAAACCAGCCACTCTTTATAAAGAGATTGAAGATAAAATAATTTTTTATTCTAATTTATTTATAAATGAAATAAAAAAAATAACTGATGTTGAAAATTTTTTTTATGGAGTGTCGATAACTAAGCTTTCTGAAAATATACATTTTAGAATACATAAAGACATACACAATACACTTACAGATTTAAAATATAGTGGAGTTTTATATTTAAATGATGATTATGAGGGGGGAGAAATAGCTTTCTTAGAAGAATTTACTCCAACTTCTAATTTTCCTTTATACGATAAGAGTATGAATGGATTTTGTTATAAGCCCATATCTGGAGACATGGTAATATTCCCATCCGATAAATGGCATGGTGGAACTAGGATATCTAAAGGAAATAGATACTCGATTATATTCTGGTCAACAGAAAATGAAAAATATAAATTTAAGGATTTTAACTCTGAAATAGTATGGGATGAAGTAGAAAAATACTCAAAAGATAATTAATCTATAAAAAAATCAGAAATTAATGTAATCCTAGGCTCAAGTACCACTACTTGATGGAAAACACCTTTAGGAATAAAAACTACATCCCCTGGTTCTAAAATATAAGAATCATATGGTAGGTCTGTAGCATATGATGGAGCTTCTGTCAGAGGGAAGTCAGTGCCGTAAATTCTATATTCAACTTTACCTAAAACTTGAAAAGAAAAAACATCATTATCATCTTTATGAATGTAATAGTGATTCTCTGGACCAACTAAATTAGATAAAATTTTTAATACATGATTGTGCGCTCCGACATCTTTTAAAAAATCTTTAACTTTTGCAATTGATTCTACTTCATAATTTTCTTTAAGTTCTATTAACATTGGATCTAGTTTATTGTATACAAAAATGCCAACAAAGCTTTTATCCTTTTTATCGTTTAAGCTTTTAACTGTAATGTCATGATAACGTTCGTTGCCATTAGAAAAAACTGGATGAGGGGGATTAAATTCATTATGAAAATTAAATTTAATGTTTAAAATTGTAATATATTGTTCCCAAGTCAAACCTAAATCTAATAGTTTTTTAAAATGAACCAGATCCTTGCGCTCTCTGGCTTTTGAACAGATAAGTTTTATTTCATTTATTTCCATATTATCTATTATATCATAATCAATTAATACTGAAAAGGCTATTGACTAATTGGCTGCCTCTGTAGTATAATTCTACATAAGAGGAGATAATTCATGGAAACAAAAAAAAGAAGTTTACTTAAGACAATAAGCTGGCCATTCGTACATTTCACATTTGTTGCTGGAATAATATTTGCAGCTAGCCATTTAATTTATGGTTCTGCAGAATGGGAATATGTTGGCATATATGCAATTTCATATCTGGCTTTAGAAATGACATTTTATTATTTACACGAAAGAGCCTGGGCTAAATTTAGTAAGGACCGCCTTTGAAAAAATATAGGCGTATAGCATTCTTACTTATATCACTTCTATTTTGGAGTTATCCTACAAATTCTGTAGCGGTAGAAAATGGTGTCTTGATTTCTAGAGACGAGAATGCAGTCTATCTTCTTGATGGATCACCCAACGCTTTTTTGTATAAACCACAAATTGCTTTTACGGCAGCCCATGGTTACGATGATTGGGGCAAACAAGAACTATTTATTTATACAAGTTCTGGATTAAAGGTAAAAGTTAGTCAAGTATTGATTGCAAAAGGTTTTATGGAAAGATCAGTAAGTAGAGAAGCTATATTAGCAGGGAATACAGTATCTAGTCGCTCCAATGATTTTGCAATTTTAATCTTATCAGAGCCAATAGCCATGTCCAACAACGTAGAGTTGATTAAACAAGATCAATTGTCAGAGATTGTAAAGTCTAAAGAGCCAGTTTATTCTATTGGCTACAGTTATTTTGATAGTACTAGAGTAAGAGATCAAAGGCCTAGAAAACTTGAGTCAGTAATGATAGACAAAGAGTATGCACAACAAATTTATGACAAATATTACTCTTCGTACCATCCAAATTGGGGTCCAGTAGGCTCTAAATATGAATTATCTGATATTCAGGTATCACATTCAAAAACTAATGGGTCTATCTGTGATGGTGACTCAGGTAGCGGATACTTTCTTCAAAGAGGAGACACCAAAATTTATTTGGGACCCGTTGGGTCACATTCAGTAGGTACACCTAACTGTGGAAAACCTGGCTACTGGGGAGAGCATGGAAATGTTTTTGCAATAGAGCCTGTATATAAGCACTTAGATCTTATTAAGCAGGCCGAAGCCATTGTGGATAAAATGCTTGCTGAATCCATGATTACAAAACCTACTCAAGAAATAGAATATAAATATGAATCTAAAATTGAAACTGTTAATTTAATTAAAATAGTTGAAGAACAAGTAAAAAAAACAAAAATTAGTAAATCGTATAAATCTATAAAAAAGAAAAGCAAAAAGATTGACAAGCATCGATAGTATATTATATAATTTATAAATGAGAAACTTTTTAGATGATTCAATTGTAGAGCATAATTCTAGACCACCCCTACGATGGATAGCGAATTGGGCGGGATCAATAGCATCTAAAAACATGCTAGAACTATCTTATATGGAAGATGAAGGCCTAGATAAAGGATTTAGATATAAATATTACGGATGGCTATGGGATACCTTTTGGCCAATCTATCAAAAATATGGAACATTTTATAAATTAGATATTGATATGTCTGGTACTGGCTGGGATGATTATGATGAGAACGGTGTGCCTTATTGGGAGAAGCTGGGCGTAGTTGATCCAGATTACTATCCTTGGGACTTTGAGGATGAAGATACGGGCGATGCCTTTAGGATTGTAAGATGACTTGGAAATGTCCTTGTAACGGCTGTGCGAAGGCGGTAAAGCAAGAAAGAGCCCGTATCACAGAAGCTATAGAAGCAATAGACACGAATACTCCTGCACAACTTAACGCATTAGGAATGAAAATTTTAATTATGGATATAGTTAATCAGAAAAAATGATAAAAAAAGAAATATATAAAGAAATATTCGTTTATGAAAATTTTTTAGAAAAAGAAAAATGTAATTATTTAATTGATTTCATTAATAATAATTCCAGCATAGCCATACTTGGAAAAAATAATAAAAGGCAAACTATACCTATAGGATCTGTACCATTAGAAGGTACATCTAACACTAAATCCATTCAAGAAAAAATAAAATTAAAAAATTTTCCAAAAGAAGTACAAGACATCGTAAATGATACTATAAAAAATATTATTAAAGAGATACAAATTAGTTATCAAGATAAAGAAAGCATGCATGCTTCTAACATGTTTTTTGCTAAACAATATCAGGGTGGCACAGTAAGAAGGCATAAAGATAGTGATCCCTGGGATATGCATTTAGAGTACAGTGCTGTTGTGTATCTAAACGAAATAAAAAATGGTGATTTAATATTTCCAGAAAAGGGCATTTCGCATCATCCAAAAGCTGGAGACCTTATTATTTATAAATCAAAAGATACTACTAGTTCTCATGAGGTTTTAGATATAGATTCAGATAGGTATTCCATGCCAATTTGGATATCTAAAGATTTAAATTATTTTATAGAGTAGGAAATGCTATGAACTTTCAATCTGAGTCAAAACGTTCTGGAGATGAGTTTGAGAACTCCGTTTTAAATGATTTAAAAGAACGTGGTTTTGGCTTAATTAAAAAAAATGTTTATATAGAAAAAGCTGGATGTGAAGTTGATTTTGTTGCCTATGGCGCACAGTGGCCCTTGGAGTATGTAGAGGCAAAGGGTGGGCGGGCAGAGGATGGCAAAAGGCCTGGAGCCCAAAGAACAGACAATGTAAAAAAAGCCATAGCCAATGCGGCTCTAATAAAGGCGGTGGCTCCAGAAACATATTTCGTAGTATATTTTTCAGCAAAACCACTAACTGGATCATCATCAGATAAAATGATACATACAGCCCTCTGCCATAAAATAATAGATGAAGTTAGATATATTACTGATAAAGAACTAATTGACACACAATTAGATTTATTTAAAACCGAAAGTGAAGGCGAAAAGTAGAAGGGGATATTGACAGTACCTGTCATAAATTGTACAATTGCTTAATGAATAAAAAGATAATCGGATTAGCCATAGCTGCCTTTGCAGCAGCATTTGGCACATATCATGCCTTTAAAGATTTGGCGGCGGCATTTGAGGATTTTGATTTTGATGAAGAGGAAGATCTAAGTCAATTATGATAGATACTAATACAGTAACAGTTACATATAAAGAACCTAATCCTAATTTGGTAATTCCACCTAGAAATAAGAGAAGTAAAAGAGCACGTGGTACAAATCCTAGAGCATTGGGTACTAATCCAAGAGCCTTGGGAACTAACCCAAAGGCCTCAAAATGAAATGGGCAATTGGATCACTATTATTACTTTTTGTTATACTTAATTATTTTGCATATTTACAGGGTAAATGAGCAAACAGTATTTAGATTATATAAGATATATAAATAAGGCTAAAGCTTCTAAATGTCATATCTGCAAAAAGCAGTCTACTGGAATAAATGCATATAAACATGAGATCAAATTTGTCTGTGATGATCATTTGAGGCGGGAAGCCGAAGTAATCCTTGACACTAGTATACCTGGAGTAATACATTACATATATCCCAATGGTAAGAAGGTGCCAAAAGAAATGATGAATCCAAATATAGGAGGATGGAAAAATCCGAAAAGTGAAGCGTAAAAGTAGAACACAATCTAAGCTAAAATTGGCTCTTCGGCCTTATAAAGCTCAATTTAAGAGATCTCCTACATGGGTCAAGATAGTGGCTATTATATGTATTACATACATAATGATCCCAATTGACCTATTTGATATATTATTCCCATGGATAGCATATTCAGATGATCTATTCATAGCGGGCATATTACTTAAACTATTACACAAATACGGCGGGCTACCAGAAGAAGACAAAACTACTCCCATAGAACTAATCAAAAGTATCTTAGGAAAAGACAAATAGTACAATAGACTAATGTCTATACTATGTAAATGTGATAAATCACCCTTGTTTCCTAGATGTAATAAGAATCCAGAATATTGCCCAAAAGTAGCTGAAAATAAAGAACAAGACGCTATATGGGCTACACAAATTTCATTTGAAGAGTAGCTATCTCTGATACCCCCCTCCATTTATTCTCCCTTGTAATAGCCTTTTAAAGGCTTTTAAAGTGGAGTATTGTGGAGTAAAGTGGAGAATCATACTATCAAATTATGTCTAATTACTATTATTTATATAACAAAAAGATATATGAGTAATTGAGCATATCAAAT
>Ga0129333_10001815_pt1 | contig 19597 bp, 39 predicted proteins | sample CPB6_08_DNA_FD_94474 | JGI IMG/M metagenome (GOLD analysis project Ga0129333, IMG submission 94474) | Freshwater to marine salinity gradient microbial communities from Chesapeake Bay, USA - CPBay_Sum_0.6_0.8_DNA | ecosystem: Environmental > Aquatic > Marine > Coastal | place: USA: Chesapeake... | reverse complement strand
AAAGTACGAAATGTCGGCGTAGTCCGTTGCGAACAACAGACCGCTGTCCCCCGCCGTGAGGGATTCGGTCAAGCCCTTCACAAAATCAAACACGCTTGCATCAGCAAGAGCGATCGACTCGGTAACTGGCTTTGTGAAATCAAACGCTGCAGCATCCGTGACTGTCAGGTCATCAGATCCAGCAACGTACTTGTAGATGTCTACTGCGAAGGTCTCTGCCGAGGTGACTGTTTCTGTCAGCTCCTTGGTAAAGACATACGCAAAGGTCTCTGAGGTGCCGATCGTTTCCGATAGCGCCTTGATGAAGTCCCAGGCCACCGTCTCACTGGTCGCGATCGACTCAGCAAGATTCTTGATTGCCGTGAGGGCGAAGGAATCCGAGACGCCAAGCGAGTCATCATTTCCGATGAGCTGCTCACCAGATGTCGAGATCTCGTCGGTTACCGTGACGGAATCCGAGAGCGCCTTTACAAACTGGAAGCTAAGGGCATCAGATGGGGCTACAGCGTCCTGAAGATTCCTGACATAGCTCATCACATAGCTGAGCACGTCAGAGGCCGTAGCGGCGTCTGTGACCAGTTTCTCGAGGGCGAATGCCATGACATCGCCCACCGAAGCTGCATCGGCTTGTTGCTGGAGTTTCGCCAGGGAGACATCCACCAACTGATCTATCGCTGAAACAGCGTCTTCGATGTTCTTGGTTACAGACTTCGCGGCTAGGTCATCAGCGACCACTGCATCATCAAAGGTCCGCAGCCAGTCCATCACGATCTGGACCGCTTCAACCAACGTCAAGATATCGGTTGGTTCCTCGCGCAGATCCGTGAGCTGGATGTTCTCGGTGGCGATAACCGTGTCAAACAGGTTCTTGACGATCTCAAACGAGACCTGGTCAGAGGTGTTGACCTGATCCGAGATGACCGGGTTAAAGCCAATCGATCGAAGCTCGGTGGCCAATCTGGCCAACACATAGCTGACTGCGGCAACAGGCTTTTGACTAGAAGTCTCGAGCTTGGCCTTGATCAGCGAAGTGAGCAGACGCAAATTGCTCATCAGAACTGCTCACGCACCTTGAACTTGAGCTTGTCGTAAACCGTTTGAATCCCACCGGAAGCGAATGTGATCTCCACTTCGCCCTCGAACTCACCGGCTGTATCCAGTGCAGTGTTAGACCAGGTGAATTCAACAACTCCTGAGGAACCATTGGTTACCGCACCAGTGATCGTGGACTTAACCGTTGTGCTACCGGACTCACGAAACTTAAGAAGTACCGTAGCGCCAGTGATGTTGATTGCTTGGCCGGTGGTCTCATCCGTTAACGTGCAGGTCAGGATCGGGCGAGTGTCGCCTTGGACTAAAAGAATCTTGCTCATTAGATCCTCCGCATTCTCACTTGCCGCTCAGCGCGGATCCTGTCGTTGTTTGCTTCCAGCTTCGACTTGTTCACACCCTTCTCAAAGATCTGTGTGTAAGCCGCCGCCATATTCGTGTTGGACCATGCCTGACTAGGCATACGCATCAGACGGGCCTTAGCGCCTGCGCAAATGATTTCGTAATACTTTTCCCCAAGCTCGTCAGGAAACGCCGTGGAGGCCCGTGTAGGGGCCACAGCGAAGCGAATATGCAGCTTGTCTGTGGTTGCCTGATTGGGATAAGGAACGACTCGTATCGCCGTCTCAGATACGAATGTGTAATGAGTGGGTGGGCCTTTGGTATCAGTCCAGTTGCCATCACCGTCCAGGTCATCCCTGGTGCGCGGATCAAGAGGCTTGGTCCCGTGCCTGACTTTCAGTATGCGAACCACGCGAGTGGTTGCTGGGATCTCAAGGTCAACCTCGCTGATGTTTGCAGGTAGTCTGGCTGGATCGTTCTCAACCCGATACGCCATACCGCGTTCACAGAAGTCGATGACTGAATCTCTGATCGCCCGTTCAATCGTAGGCTCAGGACAGCCCATCACCTCCGGCATAACGTCGGATACCAAGTCGCTGTAGTTCATGGGTTACGCCTGTGCTGCTGCGCCAACACGGGGAACTGCGCCACCAATGTTGGCTGTGTTCGGGCTGGCTACGAGCTTGTTCTTAAGGCCGACGCCAAGTGCGTTAGCGAATGCTGCGTAGTGGGTAGTGGCTCGAGCCATGTTTCCTGTGTACTCAGCGTCTTTGGAAAAAGCTCGATACAGGATGTAATCAACGATGGCTGAGGAATACAGCTCATCCTCATTGAGTGAATCTGAGTTAATTAACTCAACAGGGGTCTTGGAGTATTTGATTTCAAGGTTGGTGCCAGCTACGACCGGAGGGTAGACGTAGAAGGTTCTTGGCTCACGCTCATCAAACATGAAGTGCTTGACTGCGGAGGCTGCTGTTTCTGTGTGCCAGTCTGGTCTGTGGGCATCGAGGATTTCACGCTCGATGATTCGTACCGCACGACCCGCCGTAGTACCGTTGGAGGCAATGTTACGAGTCGCATCAAGGAATCCGTTTCCGTCTGCCGGGATTGTCTGCTTGGTGCCAGCGACCAATGTCGCTACATAAGTGACCGAATAGATGTCCGGACGGAAGATTGCTATTTCTCTCCTGGCTGCATTCAACCAGCGAATGAGCTCTGCCTGAGTCCACCGTGTCATACCCGAATCCAATAGGATATCGGTTGCTTCCGTGAGCACGGAGGTTACAGTCTTTGCCATTACCAGAGTTCCTTGCGAGCCCAGTAGTTGGGAGAGAACGGGTCATTCTTTGTTAATTCCCCGTCTTTGTTTCGAATACCTGCGGAGCGCTTGAGATAGTTCTCGCGCCTCTTTGTATCCTTGTGCTGCGTAAAGTCCTCGTACCCCCTCTGACCGAACGCAACCATCTTCACCTCGTCCCCCTTCTTCGCTAGGACGATCTTCTTCTTCGGTGATCCCTGTGGTGCATTGATCGGTTTGTTGAACCCCGGAAATTCGTGACCCCTGTACTGGATCTTCCCGCCTTCCCGTTTCAGGTTGGAGGCTTTCATTGTCTGGCTCCATGAGTTCAAACGCTGGATCTGCTGCTAGAGCTGGATGCCAGGCGTATTGAAATCCCGTGTGAATGTTTCGTAATCGCATAAAGAAAAAAAGGGAGAGGCCAAAGCCTCCCCCCTTGATTGCAACAATTAGCCGCGGGTGCCGACGATCTGCACCAGAGCCTCAGGCTTCACCACTTTGTAGCCATAGACATTCAAGCCACGCATGATGTTACCGAAGGTGCTTTGAGCACGGAGCGTCTCAACCTTGGTGACCTGCGATGCAAAGCTGATTGCATCACGGGTACCTGCGTACATCGTGAACTTACCTGCGTTACCACCAGTACCAAGTGGCAGGAGGTTCGATGTGTACAGCGTGAAGCGATCGATCTGGCCGATGCGACCATTACGGAGAACGGACTGGCCGTCGCCGGTGATGGAGGCGTCTTTGAGATCAGACTTCTTCAGGTGAGCTGCGGCCCAGGCGGGGATGACCATCCAACGACCGGTCTCAGGTACGTTCTGCTCATCGAGCACCAAACCTGCATCAACGATCAAGTCGAGGATGTTGGTCTTGGTAATCGACACAGGAGAAGCTGTGGTACCAAGGTTGATACCAGCAGTGAGCGCACCAGCGTTTGCACCACGGTTAGCAGCAGCAGCAGCGCCAACAACACCAGCGAGAACGTCGGTGTCAACGGCAATCTTCATCTGCTCAGCAGCATCACCGGAGAATGTGTCCATCAGATTTACATCGGCCTGGACCTCATCCACGTCATCCAGAACTACCGAGAAGTACTTGCCCTTATCGATCAAGAGCTCGAGCGGAGTGCTGGTGGGCACTTCGTTGGTCAGAGACTGACCCTTCTGGTAATCACGGATGGTTACGGTCGGGACCGAACGGATGTAGACCTTGTCGCCTTGGTCTTTGATCTCGCCTTCCCAATCGTTGTTGGTGATCTCACCGAGAACGGTGGCGTTGTAGAACTTGACCTGGAGCTTGCCAGACCAAATCTCTGGGATGAACTTGCCACCAGCGCCGCCAGACGAAAAGTCTGGGTACGTGGCTACAAGGTTAGGAGTACCTGCAATTGCTAGAGACATTTTGTCACCTCATGACTTGAGAGATGACCTAACGGATTCTTCCTTCCGCAGCGGCCATCTGGATTTCTGATTCGATGGCAACCATGTCTTTCGCACTTACCAACCCACGTTTGGCACGGACATAGAAATCTTTAATCTCTTGTCTGGTCCAGGTCCGTTTACTGGCGACAGGTGTTGAAACCGTCCCGGTATCCGGAGCAACTTGAGCAGCAAGCGCGTTGTGACTTGTTGCCACATTCGCTTGTGTCATTGCTTTGTAGGCTTTGAAGAAGCGCGCCACGCGGTTAGCGTCGTACGCACTGTAAGCGGTATCGAGAAGATCCTGGCGCTTCTGGCCAGTCAACTCATCGTATTCATCTAACCAGTTGAGGAAGCCTTCGTCGTTGTTCAACGTAGGCCAATCCGACACAGCGTTACTGAGAGAGTTGTAAAACTCCATCTCAGCATTCTTTGCCGTGGTGGTTTCGAAGTTGTCCAGTTTCTTTTTCAGATTCTGGATCTCAACATCTTTAACCGCCGTCTCTTCCTTTGCGGCCCGTTTGATAACGTCCAGTAGGTCGTCACCGTACTTCTCACGGTCCTCAGGTTTGATGAGCGCGTCCTGGGTCGGACGGTTCTTGATTTCTTCGATGTCCGCCAAAGCCTGGTTCAGCTTCTGACGGAGCTCCCGGTTATCAGCCGCGAGTCGAGGGACTTCTGCTTTGTACTTACCTTCCAGTACTTTGTACCGTTGCTCCCACTTGTCATCCACCTTAGGTGGTTCAGGAGGGGGTTCTGGTGCGGGGTCTGGAGAAGGCGGTGGTTCCTGTGGAGGAGTCGCTTCTTGGTTGTACATCTGCGCATGTAGCGCGTTAGCTCTTGCCTCTTGATCGAGGACTGCTTGGGGGAGACTCATTAATAACTCCAGAGCCGCTTACATGAGCCATTAATGTGTTCATGCTGCGGTTTTCAAATACTGGCGACCTGCCAGCGAGGGTACTAATGGAGGAGTGATCTAGCCTCACGGGCGATACGCAACAGCTCCCTTAGTTGCTGCGCTGCCCCTTGATTCCAACGAACCTGGACTTCGTCCTTGGTCAGTTCGTTTATTTCGGTTAGGTCGTCCAGAGTTCTCTGGAGCCAATCCCGGATCACTTCAAAATCGTGTTGCCCTTGCAGAGTTGCAAGAGCGGAGATTACTTGTCTGGAAGGTTTAATCACTTCCGCTTCATTTCCTTGGCGACCATGCCGCCCTTCTTCATCTTCTTGGCGCCGCACATACCACCCTTGGCACACTTGGCCGGGGTTGCGCAATCAGCGCATGGTTTGAATGCTGGACCGCCTTTGGCGTAACCTTTCTTCATCGCTTATCCTTGATTAGTCATTGCAAGACTCTCGAGTACCTGCTCAGCCATCGGCTTTACATACCCACCGTCCGCCATCTGAGGAACCGCCGTGGCTTGTGGCGCCTCCATTCCCATTGGTTGCATCTGCTGTGGTTGAGCCTGTTGTAGTTGCGCCAACATTTGCTGTGCCATTGCCTGGGCTTTGGTTTGGATCTCCCGATCCTCGATTGATTCCTCGTTGGGAACCAGCTTGTCCACATCCATCTGAAGACCTCGGGCCAGCTCTCTCAAGAGAGCAGCGCGTCCCTGGGTGCCAAGGATCTGTAGGTCTACTGGGTTAGCCGTTGCAGCTAAGAATTCATTCCTGCGGATCTGGAGCTGTTCCTTGTGGATCAGACCGATCGCGCCACGGGCGTGGATGTTGTAGTCGCCCTTAATGTACGGATCATCGTCGTACATCATGTTGTGCAGGTAAAGTCTATGCACCGTACCGGAGACGATTCTATCGATGTTTGATATAGCTTGTTTGATGCCTTTTGATGCGTTGTCCATCAACATCGATAATCCAGATGCAGTTCGCCCTGCGCCAGATACAGATGAGCTGCCGTACACATAGTTAGGGATGCCGGTGACTTCATCTGCTTGCTTAGCAAAATGTTGGTAAACAGCAAGAAGTTCCGGCGCATTCATATTCGGCTGAAAGAATCGGATAGCGGGTTGACCGCCGCCGGTTCTGTCAGAAGTCGTCTGCCAGATCTTCCATGGGTACATGGATGAGATCTCTTCCCCGTCAGGAAGTCGATCCACAGTAACCTCGGCTTGTGGCCCTGAGGCTATACCCATGTTGTTCGCCAACGATCGTGCCGCGGCGTTACACATGATCTGGGTGTCTCTCATGATCTCTGGTAGCGCCACACCCCAGAACGAATCAGGGATCTCCTCCCAGGAAGTGATGTCGTACGGGCGCCTACCTAAAGGATCTGGGTTGATCACAGTCTTGAAGACAATCCCGCCAACCATCCAAAGGTTGACTTCGTATTCCCGATCCTTGCGGATGAACTTGTCCTTGATCCCCCACTCGATCAACCAGGTGCCGGATACCGAACCCCAGAACTCCCAGCCTTCCATGTGATCTTCATCGACCACCAGGTTGTAAGGCTTGTTCTCAAGGATCCGTCTCTCAGAGTCGCCCTGCTCAAAGGACTGAAGACCTTTGCGCCCAAAGCGATCAAGGATCTCGATTAGAGCCTGCTCATTGACTCCAGGAAGGCCGCGCATCTCATCCATGGACTTACGGGTCAACGGATGTCTTTGAAAGAGGTAGCCGTCGTCTGGGCCTCGAGACCCAGGGGATGGAAAGATATCGAAAGGAGAAACTCTCTCAAACGTCCTGACCAGCTCGGTCATCACGATAGGCGTGAACTTCGGACCCCACTTCAATCCTTTCTTTCGTTTGATCACCGGACCTTTCATGATCGCCGTGGGAAAGGTTACGAAGTCGGTGATGACATCCTTTAAGGAATGACCGAACTTCCCGAGTCGCATCTGGTCATCGATCTTGTCAGCCATCCTGCGAGCTGCGTCCTTCGCTTCATCCCTGAGTTTCTGCATGACCGTCTCATGCACTTCTTCCATCCGTGCGCGAAAGGTCTCGGGGTGAAGTTGTTCATTCCCCTGCATCAGATACTCTTCTGCCTCAGAGCGAACCAGATCCACGATCCCTGCTTGCATCTCCTCAGGCAGAGATGGTTCCTTTGAAGGGGTCAGGTCAAAGACTCGCTCGTTCTGGGTCAGCATGATGTCTTTGATCCAAGACTCAGCGGCCCGGCACTTAACGTCCGTGATCATCATATAAATGTCAGACCCACCGGTAGCTGCAATCTCAGCAGCTCGGTCAGGATCGTACTCACCACGGCGCTGTCTTTGACACTTGAGAAGGCGCTCAACGAGTTCCGTCTTGGCTCGCTTAGCCTTTTCAAGACATCCCTTCACATGACCGGCAAGCCTGGTCTCCAAAGCCGAGTCTTCGATCAGCTTTGTCTTTTCCTCGATATCTACCTCCACTGGAGGTTTAACGACTAGCAGTCCCATTTAGGTCCACCCTTTGTTCGATTTCCTTACAACGGACCTCGCTCTGGCTGGAGAGAGTCCCGCTCTGATACGCATACACGCATACTGAAGTGCGTCTTGCACGTGTGAGTACATATCCTTGAGCGGCCTGTCCTTGTATCTAGCTGGACCAGTCGTTTTCAAGCGCTCGTATTTGTATCGCCCGTTGAACCCTTTCCTTAGGTGGGTACAGTTCGGACTCAACAAAAAAGCTGGTTCGCCATCCATCATCCGAGTCATGAAGAAAGCTACAGACTCACGCCTCGGGATGAAGTCGTTGGTTGGGGCAGGTTCGGTAGGGATCCCAATCTCCAGTAATTCCTGGAGACAAGTTCTCTCATCCGTCTGCGCCCGAATGTTCCCGGCAGGATCACCCGCCGAAATGATTCGATTGGCTGAGTACTTGTTGACAATGGCAGGCTTAACGATATCCGCAGCAAATTGGCGAATACCCATGTCCTCAGCAACCCATTCATCAAGAATCCTCAGTTGACCTTTTGGTGATACCTGTAGCGCCACACAACTAGGAGTCAATCCAAAGTCCCAACCCAGGACTACTGGAAGCCCTGGATAAGGTTCTATGGGTTCCTTGGCTGTATGGCTCTTGTCATTGAACTCTGGGTACACGGGTTTGCCATCCATCGTGGTCCCGTAGTTCCCCAGAAGGAATACGTTGATCCAGTCTTCCGGTTTACTTGGTAGTTGCTGTAGGTAGTAGTTGTATCCCCCTGGGAGATTCAACACGTTCTCAGCGTCTGGGTTCGGTGTGTACCGATCGAGACCTTCTTTCTCATGATCGATGTACAGACCGCCTGGTTGTCGGAAGAACTCCCACTGTGCGGGTCTTTCTTCTTCCGCGACCTTGTAATACCAATGGTCATCATCCGGTGGGTTGGTATCCAAGATGATGCCGCACCAGCTCGGGCCACCGCGGATCTTTGAGGGATATCGCCCAACGCGCTGGGTCAACATGTCAAAGATCTCCTTCGGCACCTCAGACGCTTCGTTGATCCACCCACCCGTTAATTCCAAAGACCTAAGCTTTCCAGTCTCGGTGGGTCTATCCAGCGCCATGAAGAGAACCTCGAGCTCCAACCCGGTTCCATCTCCAACGTCGGCTATCCGCATCGTTGATGAAATCGGAGCATCCCACTTCATGGGAGCTACTTCCTCAGGGAACCACTGCTGCCAGGTCTTGATAGTCGTGCTTTTCAATTCCGGATAAGTATTCCGCACTACCAGCCACCTGGACCTTCTCACCCCGTCTAACCAAGGACGCTGCTTCAACGCCCTCATCACAATCTCAACGCAACAACTACTGGACTTCCCGGATCCGACCGGACCCATCAACCCCCGGACAAACGCACTACTCTGGTGAAACTTGCTCGCTACCTTCCCCGGTGGTGAGTAGTTGATCGTTTCCATTCGATTCCTTCGTGCTCAGGTTAAACGTGATCGGCTGAGCATTCACATCCATCTTCACATCCGACAAATCAGGAAGGATCTTCCTGAGCAAAACCTCAATAGCCCTCACCTGAGAAGGACTCATCTCGATCTCACCCATAGCGTGTCCAGTCAATCTGTTGATCAACTGTGCAGCCTTGATCTTGTTACGGGTGTCTTCGTCGTGTCGGATCTTTCGAATACGTGCAGCCATAAAAAATTACCTCTAAAGGATTCCTTAACCCCCCAGGGGTAGGGTCTGTTGGTCCATACATCCCCCGTCGATCCCAGAAGGGACGACTGGGATCTAGTAGTCGTTAACGATCAGCAATCCAATCAAAAGGACTGCCAGGATGATTAGTTCGAGTGTGGTTGGCATGAGTTAACCCTTGGGTTAGGGATCGTGCGTGTGATTCAGGGGTCGTGTGTGTGGTTCAGATACTGCTGGAGTCCTCATACCCCCCTATGTGTACTTCGGTGGTCCTTAGTACCCACCATCCAGGCATCTCCCTAGGGTATTCCGATACTCAATCAGTACCGGAGTCCCTATCAACAGGGTATTTGTGTAGCACTGTGACGTATAAGTACCAGTGATATGCGTACTTATGAAGGCTCAGGCTAGGTGCCGGAGACGCACAGAACTCCGGTCTGCCTGATGCCGAGACCTCATCCCCCTGAATTACCAATCGTTTTTCCAACTAACTATCCCTCAACTCATCGGTTTTTCCGATATATCGAGTCACTCCACCAACGGAGCTCCCCCCCTCACTTCGTGAAGGGGGTTTCGCTCCTTCTACTTACTAACCTTTTAGGAGATTTACCATGCCTTTCTGCTCAGATGCTTTCGTCAAATACGCTAACTCTCTTGGTGTTTCTATCTCTACTGATACTGACCTTTCGGAAGGTCGTGCTCTTGTGGATGCCAAGGAAGAAGAAATCAATATGTCTCTTCCACAGCAGTACTGGATTGAGCGCCGTGTTGATGCCGGTGGTAGGAAGATCCCCGGCGAGACGCAAGCTCTTGTACGTCTTCAAGCTCACGTACTGGAGCTTTGCAAGATCATTGATGCTTCCAAGATCACCAATGACAAGGTCTTGGATAAGGTGCAGCTTTTGAAGAAGCAGTATGGGCGCTACGTTAAGGCTCAGTAATCAACCGGGGCTTCGGCCCCATTACTCCTGCTTTGCAGGGAAAGGATCTCCTATGGAGAAAGCGCTACGCGATTACGCGATGGGTTACTTCCACGCAGTGACACTCCAGAACATGGAGGAATCTCGTGGTTCTGCCTACATTGATGGATACCTAATCGGTGTTGAGGATAGGGATCCAGATACGTCTTGGATAAAGATCATCTCCCCGCCGGAGATTGATCTACCTTTCTGAGAACGGGAGGCTTCTGCCTCCCTTTTTTTGTCACTTAAGGAGTAAATCATGGCAATAGTGTTTGGAATCCTAGGTTTTTTGCTGTTCTCAGCCACTATCGGTGCAGTCCTCGCTGGTGATGCTTTCTCTGCCGCAGTGGGTTTCTTTGGTTCCTTTGTGGCGTTTGTTATTGCCCTTATCGGTAACTCATTCATTGATTACTAACCATCTAGGAGGAGGCGCAAGCCGACTCCGGGTTTTTGGTAGCAGTACTTGCCTTACATCTTTCCCTGGAGGTCTTATGGTTGGTCTCTACTGTGTCGTGATGCTTATCTCCATCGATGAGCGCCGCAGGATCTGGACTTGGGGTGCTTATCCCACGCAAGACGAAGCTACCCGGCAGATGCTTTTGTTGGAGCAGCTTTATCCCGAGTCATCCTGTCATGTATCAGCACTGTACAACCTTGATGACCAGGGCGAATAACCCGTGCGCCGCCGCCGCGCCCCTTCGGGCGGCGTCGTCGCTCCATTTAACTAGGAGAAACCTATGAACGTTGAACAACGAACTCAACTACGCAAAGCCATTAAAGGTTTGCGTGAATCAGCACAACTTTGCAAAGACGTAGGTCTTGAGTACGACTGGGTGGAGATACAACACCTGGCTAATGAACTCGATGTGTTGATCATCAAGTCCATGGCGGATGACCTTACTTCCCAGATCAAGTGGAAGGAGAACGCATGAAAACCAGTGATCTATCCGGCGCTGCCCTTGATTACGTAGTTGCAGAGTGCGAGGGAGTTATTTACCACGGCCCTGCATGGACAAAGTATTCAACCGACTGGTCCCAAGGTGGACCAATCATTGAGCGGGAGCGTATCGAATTGAAGTACCTCGGGTACAACAACCCACCGTACTGGGGCGCGCTGAAGTTCAGCCCTAGCAAATACGAGCGCAAAGCCGCAATCGGTCCAACACCACTAATCGCAGCCATGCGCTGCTACGTCGAATCAAAACTTGGCGACACCGTTAATCTTCCGGAGGAACTCCAATGATCGGCATATCAAGACACTCACCATGTATCCGTGAGGAATACATCCGTCATCTCAGAGGTACTGAGAAATGGGTTATCCAGGGCATTGGTTATCAGACAACCAAGTCCTTCGCCCGTGTGGATGTTTACCTGAAAGGTACTAAACGCACATTGCTAGCCGATCAGATTACCGGTCAGCTTTATCCCCCGGAACCTGGCGCCAAGTGCCTATCTTCCGAGCAACTCACATTAGTAAGGAGTGTTGGTCTATGAGCCGTTCAGATGCACTTAGAGCGGGCGCTGAATCTGTCCGCGAAATGATTGATTCCATCACAGCAGTGCGAGGGAAAAACTTCTCGATGCTGGTTCAGTACTTCATCAACATCGGTACTGGCACTCACTTCAACTACATCTTCACTGAAAACCTGGAGATGGATGAGAAGCAGAGACTCAACTTCCTCGTACTGCATGAGGCCATCTATACCAAGATGGTTGAGATCCTTCGTGAGTTGGTTGAATTCTCCGACGATGAAGTCAAAGAAGCAATGGACTGGGCCATCAAAGTCAGCCAATCAGCACAAAGGGGTTTCGATTATGAGCGTGGTAAACAGGATTAAGACTCAACTGGCCACTTACGTTTCTTTCCCCGCCGCATTCGAACAGATCGTTGATTCGATCTGGCAGGAGCTCGAGGAAGGAAGGATCACTAACGAACAAGCGGATGACCTGCATAAGTTCGCAGATGCCATCCGTATCTCGGAGAGTACGTATGAATCCTATCGTGATACATCCAGATAATACCGTGTTCGCTGATCAGATAGCCAAGGCGTTTGAACAACGATCACGTTCGCTGGATAACGTGCATCTATGTTTGGCTAACGAGCGGATGGAAGAGGTGATGAGCGCTCTGTCTGTCCCTTACGCATTCCACAATCGCACCATCAACAGCCTGGTGCATTACATCCTGAAAGGAAATGAAAGTGATTGATACCACAGGCGTACGCGCCGAACCCTTCGGCGGCGCTCCCGCCTTCAACCTAGGAGAAAACCATGCTTAATCGTATGTTGTACATCGAGAAGCGCGTCCTCACTGGTGACTACACAACGCTAGTCCCAGCGTTTGCTCGCTCCATCTTGCGTACCGCGTCTCGCTCGAAGCCTGACGGTGCCATCCGTTCCTGCAAAGAACTGCTTGATATTACCTGGCTTCGTACCTTTGCTTATGACCGGATAGATCTAGTCAACCGCTTTGCCAGAGACATCATTGCTTACCTGCCCAAGGTAAAAGGCGCCTGGCATTCACGCTCCAAGCTGCGTGCTGAGATGTTGATTCACTCACTCACAGAGAGCACGACCGAATCTATCAAGCAGTACCTTGATAAGTACCAACAGTACGATGACTCGGATTGGTCGGTCGCTTTCGCTCATCGCTGCGGACTAACGGTTTATGCCTGCGGTCACTGGCATTCAGATGGCGATCATCTGCATACCCACTCAGAGAACTATGGGTGGGCAAGCAGGCATCTATGCACAGATTGTCTTGGTGACCGTGCTCAGTACGTTACTGACTACAGCGGCAGGTTGATGCTTTCATCCGAGTCACGCAGGATTACCTTGCACAACGGAGATGAGATCGTTACTCACATCAGGGATGATCTATACGTCTACAGCTCTGAGTTCAATTGCTGGCACCAGCGTGGTCGCAGTCCTGTGCCCAACATCATCGCCAACTATCACTCGTCCAAGGCTAAGGGTTTCAAGGTCATCCCTTCATCCTGGCTCAAGTCCAACAAGCGTGCATTCGGTTGCGAGCTGGAGGTCGAGATGGCAGAAGGTGGTGGCGAACGTGCGCTTGCCGCATGGCGTATCCACAAAGCAATCAACGATACGAAGGTGGGTGACTACGCATTCTTTGAGAATGACGGTTCGGTACCTGGTGGGTTCGAGATCATTACTCAACCCGCTGGCCTGGACATACATCGTGAGAAGTTCCAGCAGCTCCTGTCGATCGACGAAGTAAAGAAGCTGCGCTCTCACAACGGTGGTCGCTGCGGCTTTCACATCCACGTTGGTCGTGAGTACCTGACTAAGACTCAGATCTACCGTGCCCAGGCATTCATCAACGACGTTAACAATCGGGCGCTGATCAAGAACGTAGCTCGTCGCTATCAAGAGGGCTACTGCAAGATCAAGAATGAGCTGGGTGCCTTGTCTGCTACCGGCAAAGAGTTCTCTCGTGACCGATACGAGGCGATCAACGTAACGGGTGACAAGACTATCGAGTTCCGTATCTTCCGTGGCTCACTGAAGTATGAGTCGTTGATGGCTGCGCTCGAGTTCACCAATGCGTTGCTTGCCTTCTGTGCTCCTGGCACTGTCAGTAACCAGGAGTTCAACTCGCTGGGCTTTCGCAAGTTCCTTGTGAATCCAGTGATCGCTGATGACACCAAGTATCTTCGCTCCTATCTAGCTGCACGTGGGTTGGCTACCACCGTGGACAAACGACAGGAGATTTGATGTGGGGTATTTATCAGCACTGCTGTTGTTTCTTCTCGTAGTTTTACCTTCAATCATCCATTACCTAAGGGGTTAATCATGTGTCTACTCATTCATCACCGTGCCGATACGGTATTTCCCAAGAGTTTCCTCGCTGACGTTTACGAGAAGAACTCCGATGGCTTTGGCGCCATGGTCTCGGTCAACGGATCGATCAGTGTGGTCAAGTCTCTAGCTAAGCTCGATGACATCTACCAGATCTACAACGAGATGATCGTTGGCCGTGAAGCTGTGATGCACTTCCGTATGCGTACGCATGGGGAGATCGACATCGACAACTGCCATCCCTATGAGGTGACGCCGGATTTGTACATGGCGCACAACGGTGTACTCAGCACGGGTAACGCTGCCGATCCCAAGAAGTCAGACACCTGGCACTACATCAACAACTTCATCAAGCCGCTGTTGGAGAAGGATCCTGACTTAATCTTTCGCCCACAGTTTCAGGCAATGATCGGTGCTCACATCGGTCCGAGTAACAAGTTCGGCTTTATGAACAAGGCCGGTCGGGTAGCAATCATCAATCGCAGCTCGGGTGTTGATCACCTTGATGCGTGGCTATCGAATACCTACGCTTGGACTCCATCCAAGTTCGGGTATTACAGCAAGTACTACACGCCGATGACCAACCACTCCACGTTCAACAACGGGTACAAGTACCAAACATCTTTTCCGAAAGCGACGACAACCCCGGTCGGTCGCAGCGTTACGAGGGGTACGAAAGCTGGTGGGAAAAAGCCTTTAGTGAGGGACCTGTTCAAAGACTGGAGTGGAACCAAGTTGAGTGTGAAGCAGATGAGAAGACTGACCACGAAGATGGAACGCGCTTGCACAAGCTTGGATTACTGGGACTTACTGAACTACATCCAGGACAATCCTATCCAGGTAAAACAATTCTTGTTTAACACCTACGACCTGAGTTCATCGGAGATCAACAACATCGTTGACTCATCCGCAGACGAAGCAGCAGACATGCTGACTGACCTATTCGATTCACTTGACCAAGGAGAAACAAATGCTCGGGTTCGCCAGACGCCAATTGGGTTCTAAGCTAGCCGAAGAATTCAAGAGAAAGTTCAGGACAAAAATTATGTCTACGTCCGGATCTTACATTCAGTACCGGGCAAACGACGGAACTACCAAGATGATAAACATCAACGAGCAAGACGGTATCGCAGTCCGTCGCATTCGTAATCACCTTGCTGACCTGGACTTTGAATACAGCTATCAACTTCGCTTTGCACTTTACCTTCATCTCAGGGAGAGACTTCAATGATTCAACTCAACGAAACACAAGCCTTGTTACTAACAGCCGTAGCCGCTGGCCGCGGATCAACACCGGAGAAAGAATTGAACGCATGGATTAACACGATGGTGCTCGAGGTTCTTGGTCAAAGAACTGGACAAAACCCAGCAGCTAAACCTCGCAAGGTTTCCAAGGGTAGGAAGCTATCCGATATCACCAAGGCAAAGATCAGTGCAACGGTGAATGAGCAGCACAAACACTCGATGAGCAGAATGTGCAGGGATGCCATCAAGGATACGCAGCCAGGTCAAGTGACGATCATTCCTGTGTCTGATATGGAAGAGGCATACAAGATGCGTTCGATACTCACCAGTGTCGCATCAAGGATATGGGGTAACAAGACTTACATGACCGCAATCCACCGTGATCGCATCGAGATCCTTCGCAAGTAATTCAACGGGGGCTTTGCCCCCTTTCAGGAGAAACCTATGAGAACTGCAATTGAAATACTGGAAGATGTAAAGCGTGAGCTTGATACCTTTCACTCAACAGATGGATGGTATGGCTACCTGGAAGATGATGATGGCAACGATGTAAACATCCGTTGGGAAAGCCTTCGCAAGCTGCACGTTGAGATCTATCGCTACATCCGAGATGTAAATGGAGAAGACCGTGCATTCATCGCTTAAGGAATACGATCAACTGCTAGCTGCACACGATTGGTACTTTGCTTTCTCGGATGACCACGGTGTATTCATGCGTGGCGAGAGGCAGGCTGATCGGCTTGTAGATATCTCAAAGATATCTGATGACCACGCTAAGCTGCTTCATGCCTGGTCGAAGCACCACTACACTGGCAAGCCTTGGAATACTGAACCGTTTACCAAGGAACAACTGGATGAGGTGCGTACCAATCTCGGTGTTGCATAAAAAAATCCCCGGTGTTGGACCGGGGTAATAGAGAGTGGCAACGCAAGTTGCCCTCTCATTCTACTCTTGCAAGATCCCCAACATCTTGTGTCAACCATTGCCATAAGGCATCCATCAATCTCTGGCGCAGGGGCAGCAGCTCATCCGCTAGATCCTGTCTGAACTTCCATGCTTTGTACTGAGTCAATCCTGTTCGGTCGCTCACCTGTCGAATGGTCTGCGCCTGGATCGCACGCCTCAGCTTTGTCCCGTTCATCTCGTACCTGCTTAACCGTTCCCTGAGATACGCGGCAAGGAACGCCGCCGACAATCTTCGTTCCCTGTCGTTGCCGTATAGGTAGAAGGCGTATGCCTGCTCCACCTGGGGGCGTCTGGATAAGAAGCTGAACACCATCCCCGCTTGCGCGTGTAGGTCGTACTGACTAAGCCTATCGGCATTGTTCCCCGGCTCGCTCTTATTCGCCAGGTTGATACCGGATGGCAGGCTGATCACACTCCTGTCCCGTATCCTGAATGCAAATCCCAATGCCTGCTCCGGTGACCTGAACATTTAGAGTTCCTCCCTCACGATCATTGCGAATGCTTCGAGGGACATCTCCAGGGTGAAGTCCACCCCATCACCGCCTAACTTCTGTGTCAGGTCAGACCCTCTTACGATGACACGCCAAGGCCGGAAGTCCTCTCGGTACGCGACCGCTGGCCTTAGTCCACAGTTCCCTGCTTGCTCCAGTGCCTGCTCCCACCAGGACGCTTTGTCTGCTGGCTTGGCTACCCTGTAACGCTTGACCTCAAGAGCCCAGGGCAGGCCGAGAATGTCATGCCCGCCCTCTCTGGTTTGAACCAGGTTCCTTGTGAGATCCAGCCCAACCAGCGGTGCCAGCGAATTGATGAGCTCGCGTTCACCCACCTTGCCCTTAGCTCTCGAGTTAATCTTCATCGAACAACACCGCTACCTTTCCATCTGCAACCTTCGGCCACTTCAATGACCGACATGAGATACCTTCCACTTCGCTCTCGGTACTTCTTCCTGCATGGCGGATGATGGTAATGAACTGTGTCTCTGGGTGTTCACACCTACCGCACTTCAGCATCTCGTCTTTGAACTCTGGGGTGCAGTCCATGCAGAAGTTGTAGTCCATGGTGTTGACGCTCATCTTCTTCAACAACATGTACGACTTGTAATGCTCCTTGTTATCGAAGCAAGCGGGTGCTGCGTGTGGTGCAGCCGCGGACAACACCCATTGTTTGGTTCTTTTCTTCACGCTCCGTACGCCCTTCTCTCCGTGCGTTCATCCGCCCTCAAGGTTCGCCATACCTCGATCGACATCTCGATCTTGCGGATCTCGTACTTCAATCTTTCTTCTTTCTCAACAGCAGACTCAAGTCCTTTTAACAACTGCTGATATTCTTCGGCAGCTAAAGCCTCACGTTCTTGTGCGGCAGCGGACTTGAAGTTCTCACGCTCAGCTCGCTTCATGAGTAGGGCGATCTTGGACTTCTTGAATTCCTCGATGTAAGTACGGTTAGCCTTGGCGGTTGCGTACTGGTTGGTCAGCTCACGGTATTCCTCGAGCTCGCGTTCAATGTCCACGTGATTCCTCCAGTACATTGATGATGTAGTCCAGGTACCACTTGGCTTTCTTCAAATCCTGAAGCCCGTCTTTGTGCTGCCATCGAGAGGCGTACTTGAGTACGTTCCCCACGCCATACGCCACCGTTCCCTGCACACCTAGCTTTGCACGGATGTAATCGATGGTCTCGATGCCGCCGACCTTGTAGTGATCTGGATGGTTGACCATATCAATGGCCGGTAGGTCGGTGTGTGCGTATACGGTTTTAGTCATGGAGCTTGATCCCTCTATCATTCAAGTGGCGCCACAAAAGATCTCTTGCCCAGAAGGCTTTCTCTTGATCATCCTCTGAATGCTTGGATCGATGCCGGAGATCCTGGTCAAAGTCATGCAGCGCAAGTCGAAGCACCTCTGCCCTGACTGCGTTCATAAACTGTTGCTCCTCATCAGGGAGATTGAACTTGATTACTGCTTTCATGTACTGCTCCGTGCAATGTCAAGCTGATGGGCCAGGTTCATTACCTCAGCGTTCAGTCTACTGATGGTGAATGCCTGTTTGTTTACCGTCGATTCCAGGTCATCGACCATCTTTCTCAGGCTTGCTAGTTCTTCCTGTGCGCGGCGGCTCAGGTACGCTACGTCTTCAAGGCTTTGCTCTTTCATAGGTTTCCTTTAATCACATTGATCGCATACTTGTAGTAATTGTGTGATTCGTTTCGCTCTTGCAGTCGCTCCAGGATGTCAATGATTTGCTTCTCCCTTTCAGCAGCAAAGAGATTGGCGAAACGTTCAAGTTCTTCCGCAGTGAGCACCAAGAACTCGTTTATGTACGGGTCTACTGCGTCCTTATCAGCAACTTCCCGCGCCATGCGGATTATTTGTTCTCGGTTCATGTGTTTCCCCTTGCTCGGATTGCTTGCGCGGCCACCTTTGTAATGTCTGACGCATATTCAGGATGTACAGCAAGCACATCACACACCTTCGCACACGCCTCACGCTCGGCTGCGGCGGCACGACTAACCAACAACTCCAGCATCCGGTACAACGCCGCGCTGGTTGGTGTCGGATGGCACAGCTTTGCAAAGGGAACGTCGCCCCAATGTTCAACGCTCACACCAACCACAAACCCAGCCTCCCGCATCAGCTTGATAATGTCTTCTTTGGTCATGCCATGTCCTTCAAATGCAACCACGACTCTGCTGAATACTTACTAAGCATCTTAACCTTCAGTGCCTTCGGAACCTTTGGCATTGGAGCCCAAGCCACGAACGAATCGCTCCATGTCCCGATCACTGCCACGCCTCCTGGATTAAGTAAGATCATCTTAGTTCCAAGCGGTGGCGGTGCGTCTGTTGGGTCACGCCAGTAACACTCTCCTGATATGTAGTCTTTCATTATTTACCTGTCTGTGTGATCGTTAATAAGCGTCCAGCAAAAGGCCAACCAAAGGCCGAATACAACCACCGCAAAACGAGAGGCTTCGCTCCACTGCGTCACATCCCACTGAAGATTCACGAAGGTCACCATTGCATAGACGATGGCGAATGAGCAGAGACATCTAACGAGAATCATGCGTTCTTCTCCTTCAACACCCGTTCAATTTTCTCAATGACTTCGACAAATGCGATCTTGCTTAGCTCTTTGTAATCCTCATCCGTCAGCCCAACCCATTGCTTCAGTGCCAATCGGCGCAGTTCGACGGCTGATTTCCTGCCCGTGCTATTGCTTATTCGTCCTTGCACAAACTCAGCGTCCAGCGCATCAGCCAGCCGCAGGGCTTTGGGTTGTGTGCTCATGTGTTCTTCTCCTTCAAGGCTTGTTCAATGGCTTTTGCAAAGGCAAGCACACCATAATTCTTACCACCATCGTAAAGATTTGTATCTGCCAGCTCAAACACAGCATCATCCGTCAGCCCAACCCATTCACGCTTT
>Ga0129333_10001814_pt1 | contig 19604 bp, 24 predicted proteins | sample CPB6_08_DNA_FD_94474 | JGI IMG/M metagenome (GOLD analysis project Ga0129333, IMG submission 94474) | Freshwater to marine salinity gradient microbial communities from Chesapeake Bay, USA - CPBay_Sum_0.6_0.8_DNA | ecosystem: Environmental > Aquatic > Marine > Coastal | place: USA: Chesapeake... | reverse complement strand
TAACTGCGATCAACAAGTTTCAAAAAGCCTAACACAGTTTCATTAACAGCACCGGATAGAGCAGCGACATCATAGAACCTATTTCGATTGTGCTGTCTGATCCATTCTGTTTCTCTGTAGATTTTAGCCTTGTCCACAGTTCGAAGATGACGGCACAAGGACACAATCTTCTCTATCCTCCTATCGGGGTCTGCTTCCAGATCATAGCTCTCATCAAAAACAGAATCAAATGTACGAAATCCCATTTCCTTTAATCTTTTTAGATATCCAAAATTGCCATGCACCACAAATATCTGCTGTGCAATGACGGGTTTCCACAGTTTCTCAGTGATGAATACATCATGATTATTGTCATTGGTTTCCGACACCAGATTGAAAGCAGTGTCATTGAACTGTGGCTCATAGATGTCTTGATCGCTGCCATAGCGCGGGTAACGCATGGCATCCACCCAAGGCAACTCATAGGTCGGATTCAATTTAACATTGTGGGGAGGATCCAGGAAACTGATCAAACTGCGATCCAGTAAAGATTCTTTGCGTAGAGCATCGAATAGTTTCCTCCTGTGTGGTCTGCTCTGTTTATTGAGATAGAGAAAATCATATTTTTTATTGCAGTGATTGAACTCGTATTTTCTGTCCTGGTGTTTGCGATGCATCAGGAACCAAAACCAACTGACACCCCCACTCCATGTGCAGTGTTTGGTGTCATGCAGCAATGGTTCATAATGTTGATATTGCTTTAGATTTCCCTCAGATTCCCAAGGCTGGGCTATTATGAAATTGAAACCCCGATCTTTTAGAACACCCACTCTGCGTTTGAATTCTTCCCAATATTCTTTGTTATTCCACAATCTACTGTTGTCCAATCTATGATCAATCAGGGCAAACAATCTGTCGTACTCTTTAAGATCCTCGTTATGCAGAGTATAATATTCTCCCGAATATGTTATCTTCTCATCGGGCAGGGTGCATAGATCAAGAAACTGCTCGATCCTTTGGTGATCTCCGGTCTTCATGAGGTCTGTGAGGAAGAAATTAGTAGCAGTCATTTATTATATGTATCTCTATAAATATTGTCATGATAGAATGCGTGTGTGAAAAATGCAGTTGTGAACACCACTGCGAGGAAGAGTGTTTTGAGTGCATGGAATGCGCTAAATGCAACTGCGAGCACTGCAAAGAGCCCATGGTCATGAAAGACAGCTCATATCCAATATAATACAGTAAAATTTACCAATCCGCGGTATAAATACTTGCAACAGATCCACTGAGCGTGGATTTGCCATTTAACAGAGAAAAAGGAGAAAAAAATGGCTAGCTTAACAACTACAGCAAACACTAAAACTAGTAATGGTTTAGGTCCTAAGACGAGAATTTACTCTCTTAACAAAGGAACTGGATCTCACACTCAAGCTGAGTTAAACACTGTAATCCAAAAACTGACTAACGGTATCACAAAAGGAACATCTGATGCGGTAACTGTGGCAGGTATTGCTGGAACAGTAGGCACAGATCCTTTGTACATCGCAGTACAAGGAACTGGAGCAGTTGACACAGCAGGTGATGCATACGAAAGTGACATCACTTTAGCTTTAGTGGCGTCTTTTGATAACTCATTCTAATTAATTTAGAATAGAATCAATCATTGAAAGGGTGAGCATTTATTTGTTCACCCTTTCTTGCTTTGTAAATACACACAATCATGCTCACATACAGTATTACCACATTGGTGGACATCACGGAGAACGGAGTGCTCAGGGATAAGTTCCCCTTCACCACCAAGAGCGGCGAGCTGGTGCATGATTCCGCTTCATTGACAGTGGCCAAGAACCAACAGGCCAATTTCACTACCACGATACAACTGTTGCAATTGAGGAGCAACATCAGTTGGGAGAGACCTCCTCAGAAGATTCATGATAATGTGGCCAATTATAGATTTGGTCGCGCCTATGAGGGTCGCCACACCATATGGAGTTTCACATGGCAAGTGGAGCAGGAGGATCTATATCTGGCCTATGATGACAAAGTGGGCAGATTGATAGAGGACTTTGACAAGGTGCCCGTGATAAATTTTTGCAAGGAAACTGCCACATTTCCGGCCAACACGTTCATCACACAGCATGATCACACGCTAAACACCTATTTCACTTTTAATGGTGAATTGATTAAAATACCTACATAACGAATTTTTAAAGATACAATAAATAATGTTACTCAAGGCACAAACAGCATTAATAGGCTCAATAGGAAGCAATGGCAACGATACAGGCTCGGTTAAGAGAAATACACACGCAGATAGCGAAATTAAAACGAGAGTTGAGACAATTTATGAGTGACCTAGAAAAGACCAATTTGGAAGCACACGTGGACCTTTGCGCCGAGCGCTACAAGGGTTTGCACGATCGCCTATCGGCCATCGAGACCAGCCTCAAGCGACTGAGCGATGACGTGCTGGAAGGCCAGAAGAGCCAGACCAAGACCTTGATAATGACTGCTGGCACCGTGGTGGCTGGACTGCTCAGCACCATAGTAGTGGTATTAATGAAGATAAACTAATCCCCGATAATGTACGTACACATATCTCGCCACGTGCGAGTATTCATCACTGAAAAACAACACGAGTTCATACGCAAGTGGCAAAAACAAGAACACTTCCTACAGAGTGAATTACCAATCGATGAAGCCGTGACTGCCAAGACCCTGAGCGACAAGGGCATCTTGGTCAGGAAGAAACTTGATACGGACACACAATACGCATTAAATAAGCACATAAAATTCACAACAGAATAATATGCGTGACCGCAATGAACTGATAAGGCAGATCAAGGCCTATAAACTGGATGACAAGTTACAGCAGTTGGCTCGCAACAGCGAACAGCAGCGACCATTCCGCCACCTGCCCAAGCAGTTCAGCAAGGGCATCCTGATCGGCAACATAGCCATCGTGCCGCGCAGGGCCGACGAGACCCGCTTCGTGTATGTGATAGCGGACATGATTCAGGCCAAGATACTGCACGATGACATACATCTCAAACAGAGCGCCATATTGATAGCTCACTATCTGGCAGATGGCAAAGAAGTGCCTGACAGAATCCTGGACCTTGATTCACAGTTCGCCAGCAGATTATTTGAAATCAAGAGTTTCAAAATGAAATGGCGATCTGCCGAAAAACTCAACGACGAAGCACAGGCCTTCATATATGAAAACAAGTACATAGAGGCCAATCGCAAAGCCGATGAGCTCAAAGAAAGTATTCAAACAATATTTGATAATGCTTTTAAATAAATAAAAATAACGTTAAAATTGTGTTATAAAAACACAAATTTGTAGTTTAAATTAAGTATATAGGCACAATTTAAAAATGATACATATAGAACAAAGTAAATAAATAATACTAAATAACTTTATATATTGAGGACCGTTAAAGATGCCAAAAATAAGAGTCGTTACAGTTTTATCACTACCAGAGGGTACGCCAACATTTTCAGACATCACGCCAGCCCTAAAAAACGCTTACCTAGCAAAAGTAGCAGAAGGAAAAGTAACACATCTTCCTCAGTCATGGGTTGATAACGGAAATGGATGGAGAACCACAACAACCACTAGTATTTGGAACACACGAAGTGATTATGAAGAGTTTGTTAACTTTTTTGAAACCAATTATAGGATGTTGCAAGATGAATACTATCATGCTATTCATATGGAAAGACCACCAGAGATTGTAACAGCAAACCCGATACGCACAGTAACAGAAGAGTAATTATATGGCTAAAATTATCACACATACTATAGAGATACCTAAAAATGCTACCAGGTGGTGGATCAAAAAAACTAAAGATGATAGCTCTCTCCCTCTAGAGAATAGGCTAGAGATTATTGTTGATTCATATCGAAAATCAAAGAATTGTAAAATGGAATTTTCATCAACACAATTAGACAATGGGAAAGTAAGACTTGTAATAAAAAACTCATTTCAAAATCAAGCAGATCTTGATGGTTACTTGGCTCTTCTAGAGCCTTATGCCGCAGAAAGAGATGCCTATCATGCAGAAAAAAATATTGTTTGTTTTGACACAATTACCGAAGAATAAAAATGAAAGCAACTGACCTAACAAAAAATATTACCACAGAAGGACTGTTAGCTCAGTTCGAATCACGATTTGGTCAAACCATGAACCTACAAGGTTTGGCAGTGGAACAACTGGAAGACATGGCCAACATGGTCAGAACCAAGATACACGAGATCACCAACAACCAACACTTTGGACAGGAATTAAAAGATGACAACTACCACAAGCATCAAATGATGTTGGACATCTTAAATCAAGCAGTGAGAGAAGCATCGCAAGGCATCAACACACAGATAACTCCACAGCAACAGATGATCGCTAAAAAGATTCAACAGGTGCCAGGACTCAAAGATCAAGACAAAGATCAAATCATTGGAGCAATGGTACAGAAAGAAACTGCAGTCAAAGAAGGCATCGAAAATCAGTCAGAATTGATATTGGCTGCCAAAGACATGATGGACAAGGTCACAGCGTTCCTGGAAGATCTAGCCAAAATGAAAACTGAGAGCATGCTGGAACTGTCAGACAGGATCAGAGACGAAATGGGAGCAGACAAGGCAGATGCTTTCGCACAGAAAGTCAAGCCAGCGCTGGAATCAGCTGAACAAACTCTGACAGCCACGAGAACAGAATTAGATCAAGCAGTGAGAATATTAACAGGCGAAGAAGTCAGCACAGACACAATGGGCGCATTGGATGAGCCACTGGATACCGCAGGTGATGAACTAGACACATTAAATGCTCCAGCTTCAGATGAATTTGCGGCCACAGATGCCAACGCAGGCGGAACGGAACCCGAAGGCAGACAGAAGAGAGAAAGCCGTGAAGTGTTCGAGGCCAGCAACAGAATCTATTCAAGACTAGCTGGGAAGTAATCCCATGCGTTTCTCCGAGTTCCTCAACAACACCAACAATGAATTGGAATCAGTAATCGTTAACACTCTACAGAATCTTCGAGGTGATGCCGACGAGCAGGGCCAGACTGCAGAGATCAGCTTTGAAGCACTGGCACAGATAATCAAGAACACGGGCTATCCCACTTTCAACTACAACCTGTTCAAGAGTATCTATGACAAAGGCACTGTCCTAAAGAACGTGGTAGCAGATTTCAATCAAGACAAGATCATACTCAACACAGAAAAGCAGGCAGAGAAAGATCCCGCGATGAACAAGGACAACATCGGCAGCACTGATACAGTAAAGAAAATGGCCAAAGCAGCCATGAAGAGAAGAAGTTAATTGACGGAAAAGCACAACTAGCTTATAATACAATGATGAAGTTTACTAACGACACTCTCCTGGCTCAAGGCATAGCCTACGTGGCCAAATATCCTTACAATGAATTGAATCGCACAGCACCAGAAGGTAAAAGACACTATGCCACACCAGATGGTCGCACAGTGCCTTCGGTGACTACGATACTGGGCCAGACCAAGGACATGACTCATCTCAACGCATGGAAGAAACGAGTGGGAGAGCAAGAGGCACAGAGGATCGCGACAGAATCTGCCAACATAGGAACGGTCATGCATCGCAGCCTGGAGCGACATGTCAAGGGCGAGGCACGAGTGCCTGGCTCAAATCTCATACAGCAACAGGCCCACGCCATGGCCAATGTGATCATAGAAAATGGTTTGAAGGACGTGTCAGAGGTGTGGGGATCGGAGATCAACCTCTACTACCCAGAATTGTATGCCGGCACCACAGACTTGATAGGAGTGTACAAAGGTGCTCCCGCCATAATGGATTTCAAACAAAGCCGCAAGTTGAAAAAGAAAGAATGGATAGAAGATTATTATCTGCAATTGGTCGCCTATGCGGAGGCACATAATAAATTATTCGACACAAACATACGCAACGGCAGGGTCTTTATCTGCACACAAAATAACGAATTTCAAACATTTGACATAGACAATTACGATCACTGGGTTGGCCGCTGGTTCAATAGAGTAGAGCAATATTACAAGTCCATCTTATAACATAAATACTGTAAATTTTAGGAGCAATTTACAGTGCCAATAGTTCAAATATCAAGAATACAGCATAGACGAGGCAGGGCCACGGATCTGCCACAACTGGCGGCCGGAGAGCTGGGTTGGGTTATTGATGAGCAGAGATTATACATCGGTAATGGTACAGTGGCGGACGGCGCTCCCGCTGTGGGCAACACAGAGATACTGACAGCGAACAGCACATCATTTTCTGATGCTGTGGCCTATGTCTACAAAGGATATCTAGGAGAAGCCACCCCGATCACCACAGGAGACGGCATCGATCTAGTAAGAACACTACAAGAGAGATTGGATGATTACGTTTCTGTCAAAGCATTTGGAGCAGTAGGAAATGGCAGTGCCAATGACACAGCAGCGATCCAAAGAGCGTTGAATGAATTATACTGCGATACTGATAGAACAGACGTCAGATCTAGAAGATTATTATTCTTTCCAGCAGGACAATACAACATAGTTGGACCAATATACATTCCACCACACGCACAGTTGGCAGGCGAAGGCGTAGATAAAACAGTGATATATCAATCAGGTGGTAACTCTGCCGTGGCCAAGATGCAGGACAGTCTGAAACAACAGGGGGCCAACATAGGAAATTCCAGCGCCACACTGCCCACAAACATCAACATCGAAAACATCACGTTCAAAAACGGAGAGGCCTATGCAGGTTTTGAGATAGAGCGAGCATCCAACATCAGATTCAATAATTGCAAGTTCCAAGGCACATATGCGGCGGGTGGAGCAGATGTCGCCAACAGCAAAGCAGTCACAGTGATCAGCACCACAGCACTGCCTTGCTCTAACATAATTTTTGACAGCTGCCAGTTCACCAAGTTCGCGAGACTGGTCGATTTCAGTCACGATGTGACCAGTGCAAAATTTATCAACTGTGATTTCTCCACAGCACACTATGGTGTGATAATCGGTGAGAGCACAGATGGATCAACCAATGGATTGACCCTAGGTCCCAAAGACATAAAAATACTGTCCAGTCAATTTGCCACAATCAAATCCAATGGTATAAAAGTTACATCAGCAGGCACGAACGAGATAAGAAACATTGTGAGCTTCAATAACTTCTTTGCCAAGACTGTGGGAACCAACAATGAGGGGGTGGACAGTCTTAACACATATCCTGTGATAAATTTTGAATTAGATGAGTGTGTTAGTGAACTAGATTATTTTGAAATTTCTCAAAAAAGAAGTTCCTCACTCAATCCAATCCCAGAAGTGCAAGGTATTGGTATCAACACTAGATCTGTTAGACAAATCACACTGTCAGATGCCAACACTTCAGCAATCACCACAGGAATAACATTGCCAGCGCTGGAAGGAAAATCAATCAAAATAGAATATAAAATTGAGAGAGGCATACAATTTAGAGTTGGAGTATTAACTGTGAATGCAAGTACCAATTATGTTTCCTACAACGATGATTACGAAGAAAGCAACGGAGATTTAGGTGTGACACTAACAGCCGTTGGAGAAAATTTAGATAGCACCGCAGGCAATGAGTCTGTTACAATAAAATACACTACCACAAGCATCAGCACAGATGCTACTATGAACTATAGAGTTATCGAGATAGTGTAATTCTTAAATGTCAATATTATTATTAAATGGTTGCAGTTTTACCAAAAACTGGATACCTTATAGGCCAGAAAAAACTTTTCTAAAAGCATTGGGCTGTGACTCTGTTAGAAATATCGCAGTGCATGGATCCAGCTTTCAGAGATCGGTGAGGACCACGATAGAATGGATCGCCCAGCATGGCAATCCAGATTTCGTGATCATACCCATAACTTTCGCTCAACGATGGGAAATGGCTGTAGGCAAGAGAGATCATGATCTAGAAGGCACATGGATCCCTATGCAGAGCAAAGATTCCTTTGTTGAAGAAAACATATCAGATCTTCTTGATTTTAAACAACTTAAAAAATTATTAGACCTGTATCAGGGTTCTATACCCGACATAAGACACACCTGGGATCAGTGTTTTACGAATGTCATATCTTTGGCATCATTTCTAGAACAAAGAAAGATCAATTACCTAATGTTTGACATGTGTAATAATTTTGAAAAAAAACATCTAGCGGGCTACAAAGGATTTGAAAAAATAAAACTGATAGAACAGAATAAAAAAATCATTGATCTTTTTAATTTTTGTGGTAATAGATACATGTGGGACAGCATGACCGAAGAGGAAAAAAATAAAACCGATCCCTACGCACATCATCATCATTATGTGCAATATAATCATCTTGAAAAAAAATTGATAAATTACCTACAATCACAACGTTAATTTTCTTTGTTTTCCATGGACATTTGTATAGACAAAATGTTCTTTTAGTAATATAATCAAAAGAAAAACTTAATAATATCCTTTAAGAAATTTTTAGCTAAATATGCACAGTCAAACAAGAGTAAAATCAGAAACGAAACCAAAAACGAGCATGTCAGGCAACAGTTCCACCATCCGGGTCAAGAAGAGAGACGGTCGACTGGAGCCATTGGACATCAACAAGATACATTTTGTTGTGGAAGAGGCCTGCGAAGAATTACCGGGAGTGTCGGCATCGCTGATCGAGATGCACGCCAACATACAATTCTATGATGGCATGAGCTCCAAGGACATCCAACACATCCTTGTGAGATCCGCTAACGATCTGATCACTCTAGAGAATCCCAATTATCAGTATGCCGCGGCAAGATTGCTGAGCTATGACATTCGCAAGGAGGCCCACGGCCAGTATGAGTACATACCCCTATTGAAATTGATACTGAGAAACATCCGTCAGGGAGTGTATGACAAGGCCATCGTGGACAAATACAACATGACGGAGATCAAGAAACTCAACACATGGATAAGGAGAGACAGAGACCTCAACTTCACCTATGCTGGACTGAGGCAGATAGTGGACAAGTACCTGGTGCAGGACAGGAGCTCCGGGCAGTTGTATGAGACACCACAGGACATGTACATGATGATCGCCGCCACCCTGTTCGCGGACTACCCAAAAAACAAAAGGATGCAATATGTTAAAAGATACTACGACGCTATATCAACGCACAAGATCAACATTCCAACACCTGTCATGGCAGGCGTTAGAACTCCTATCCGTCAGTTTGCTAGCTGCGTTCTTGTTGACAGTGACGACACTCTTCCTTCTATTTTCAGCAGCGATATGGCTATTGGACTCTATGTGGCAAGGCGTGCGGGCATTGGCATTAACTCTGGCAGGATCCGTGGGATCAACTCAAAAATAAGAGGCGGTGAGGTACAGCACACAGGAGTGATTCCATTCCTCAAGAAATTTGAAAGCACAGTGAGATGTTGCACACAGAATGGTGTGAGAGGCGGCAATGCCACGGTACACTTCCCCATCTGGCATTCAGAGATCGAAGACATTTTAGTTTTAAAAAATAACAAAGGCACCGAAGACAATCGAGTGCGAAGAATGGATTACTCCATACAGATATCTAAACTGTTCTATGAGAGATTCATACGAGAAGAAGATATCACTCTGTTCTCTCCACACGACGTGCCTGGATTGTATGATGCATTCGGCACAGACAGATTTGATGAACTCTATAAGAAATATGAAAACGATAAAGAGATTTCTAAGAAAACCATACCGGCACAGGAACTATTTTTTGATCTACTGAAAGAGCGAGCAGAAACAGGCAGGATCTACATAATGAACATCGACCACTGCAATTCACACTCTTCGTTCAAGGACAAAGTCTACATGAGCAACCTGTGTCAAGAGATCACTCTGCCCACCAAACCCATACAGCATATCGATGATGTGAATGGAGAGATTGCCCTCTGCATACTCAGTGCCATCAATGTGGGTGCCATCAATGATCTGAGCGAACTGGAATCCGTGTGCGACCTGGCTGTGAGAGCACTGGATGAGATCATAGATTATCAGGACTATCCTGTAAAGGCAGCCGAAATATCTACCAAAGCAAGACGTTCATTGGGCATAGGTTACATCGGATTGGCGCATTATCTTGCCAAATTGGACCTAAAATATGACAATCCCAAAGCATGGGAAGCAGTGGATCGTTTAACTGAAGCATTCCAATACTATCTATTGCGAGCAAGTTGCACACTGGCCGAGGAAAAAGGTAAATGCACGGCATTTGATAGGACCAAATACGCGGACGGACAGTTGCCAATAGATCATTACAAGAAAGAAATTGACGAGATCGTGCCACACAAAACAAGAATGGCTTGGGAATCATTGAGGAAGGACATTGCCAAACATGGATTGAGACATTCCACACTGTCAGCACAGATGCCAAGTGAGAGTTCTTCCGTGGTCAGCAACGAGACCAACGGCATTGAACCCCCAAGAGCAATATTGAGCGTGAAGAAGAGCAAGAAAGGACCATTGAAACAGATCGTTCCTGGTTATCCTAAACTGAAAAATTCATACACATTACTGTGGGACATGAAGAGCAATGAAGGCTACATCAAGATCGTGGCCATGATGCAGAAATATTTTGATCAGGCCATATCAGGCAACTGGAGTTACAACCCTCTCAACTATGATAATAATGAAGTGCCATTGAGTGTGATGGCCACGGACATGTTGACTGCCTACAAATATGGTTGGAAAACATCTTATTATCAGAACACTTATGACTTTAAAGGAGAAGAAGAAGATCTACAACCATCGGGTATAGCACCCATACATGCCAAAGATGATGGAGAAGACGTAGAATTAACAGATGCTGGTAAGGAAGATCCAGAAAATTGTGATGCCTGCACCATCTAAGTTGACAAAAATAAAACATAATATAAAATAAGTAAGACGTATGACAAAAACAGTATTCAATAGGAATCAAGTAGATTGGGCAAAAGAACCTATGTTCTTTGGGGAGGACCAAGCCATACAGAGATATGATATTTTTAAATATCCACAGTTCGACAAGTTGAATCAAACCATGTTGGGCTACTTCTGGAGACCTGAAGAGGTATCGTTGCAGAAAGATCGTTCAGATTATGCCAACTTCCGTCCGGAACAGAAGCACATATTCACTTCAAATTTAAAATATCAGACACTGCTGGATTCTGTGCAGGGACGTGGACCGTGCTTAAACTTCTTACCTTATTGTTCTAACTCAGAATTGGAAGGTTGCATTGTGACTTGGGATTTCTTTGAAACCATTCACTCCAGGGCCTACACGCACATCATGAAGAACGTGTATGCTGATCCATCGGAAGTGTTTGACACCATATTGAATGACAAAGAGATCTTAAAGAGAGCAGTGTCAGTGACTGAGAATTACGATTCATTTGGAGAGCTGGCTCTGCAGTACACAGTGAACGGCAAAGGTGATGTGGACGAACTGAAGAGACAGTTATATCTGGCCATGATCAATGTGAATCTGCTGGAAGGGCTGAGATTCTATGTATCGTTTGCCTGCACATTTGCATTTGGAGAACTGAAACTGATGGAAGGATCTGCCAAGATACTTTCATTGATCGCCCGTGATGAAGCCACACACTTGAACCTGACCACTCATGTGATCAAAGCATGGCAAAAAGGTGATGACAAAGACATGCTGAGAGTGATGAAGGGACAAGACAAGAAAGTGATCGAGATGTTCCATGCCTGTGTGGAAGAGGAAAAGGCCTGGGCCAAACATCTATTCAAGGATGGCTCTATCATAGGATTAAATGAGAAGTTGTTGGGACAGTATGTGGAATACACAGCTAACAAAAGATTGAAAGCATTGGGATTTGATCCCGAATTTGATATTCCTGGTAATCAAAATCCTCTGCCATGGACACAGCATTGGTTAAGTTCCAAAGGCATGCAAGTGGCTCCACAAGAGACAGAAATCGAATCTTACATAATTGGTGGCATCAAGCAGGACATCAAAAAAGACGAGTTCAAGAAGTTCAAGTTATAATAGCATATAATTTCATACCATAAATATTGCTATGCCAGCAGTAGCAAGATTAGGAGATGCGGAAGCAACTCATTGTAGCCAACCGCGAAGAAAAGGTCATGTTAGAACCGTGTTCGCCAATGGCATACCATTGAGCTGTCAAGGTCACAGCAACACAGTGCACCTATTGCCTTGCGGTAAAAGATGTTGCGCTCACACAGCCAAACTCAAAAGGGGCTCTCCCAATGTTTTCGCAGAATCTTTAAATCTAGGCAGAGTGGGTGATCCCACCTGCACTCGAGTGATACAGGGTTCGATCAACGTGTTCGCCAATGGATCATAATGTCGGTATCTCAAGGATTAACATCGTTGGCCAACAACAATCCAAGTTTCAGCAATCAACACATTCAAAATAACATCGCCAATGCCACTGTGGCGTGGATAGCCAAAACCAGAACCATAGCATACAGGACCGACATCAGTGTGGTGCTGACCAACAGCCAGAAAACAGATGTGTATGATGCCATGGAGTCACGGTCATATCTCAACATAGGCAGATATTTCCTTGACCTAGACAATCACACCTACAAGATACTGGATGGATCTCTGGGAGAGACCAATGCCAACGACACCACCACGGCAACATTCCTGGAACACCTGTCACTGGTCGATGGCATACAAGGAGTGTATCAGAGCCTCTACGGCACAGATGCCGACGCGGCAGGCAAGGGCATCGATGATTTTTTTGGATCACTGAGGGGCACATTGATCTCATCAGTGGAAGCGGTAGGCAATGCCGTGAGGCACATAAACAATTTTTCTTTAGCCTCGCAAACAGCATATGAAACAGCACTGCAAAACTTCATTAATTTTCTAGACACACTGGGTGACAGCACGTTCTTTGATGAGAGCACGTTCAACACTCTGCTGAGTGCCATACGGACCACGGCAGCTAATTTTGATACAGCACTGGGAGCAAACAATTTTCAAAATCAAAAAAATTCTTTGATCACGAATAGATCAACCATAGTGGAACAGATCCAAAAAGAAAAGAATAATCTAGGAACCATTAGGACCTACTCAGAATCTCTCACCAGCATATTGACCTATAGGAGTTTTGCCGGCAGCAGCAAAATAAATGACATCATCGCAAAGTCAGCACAGAACGCTGCGTGGAAGGATTATTTCAGCAATTATGAAACAAGATTGAATCAGATCAATCCTTTGTATGACACAGTGTCCGACAGCAGCGAGCAAGAACAGATCAATGCTGCACTTAAAAGAAAAAATCTTCCTGACGTGGGCACCTATCTAGATACAGATTCTGTAGCCAAGAAAGCACTGAGGGACACGAGGCTCATGACCAGATTGGGAGACAGCGGCAAGACCACAGAACAGATTATCGAGCAGAGCTGTATATTGCTAGGAATTAATATCACAGGCAAGGATGTCTATGCGCAGAGCAAGAGTTTGTTAGCGAACATGGATAACCATGACAGAGAAATAGTGAAACAAGAGATTCTATTGCACAGGCAGGCTAGCACTAATTCTTAATTCAGCAATCATTTTTTTACGACTATAGTCCACTAGATTAAATAATGTATGTTTTTAGCACACGTTAACGACCTTGCTGACGGACAATGGCAAGTTTATCCTCATTTAAAAGATTGGACGCTGTTTAACGATAAAGGAATATATCAATTGAGTAGCAATATCTGTCCTCATCAGGGCAGCTATTTTAAAGGAACTCAAGGAAGCAAAATACGTCTATGTCCATTCCACGGTTGGAGTTTTAATTGTAAAGGTGATCCGGTTGGTTCTGGTACTACTAATTGTAAGAACGATAAAAGACTAGATATTAGACCAGTATATGAGTGGAATGGTTTTCTTTTCAGTGAGCCCCTCGACTTACCAAATTTGCCATTTATTGATACTAAAAATCTCGTATTAGCACACACCGAGGTAGTGAGAGTAAAAGCCAGTCCTATGAAAATAATGAATTTATTTTTAGATCTTGATCATATACCAATAGTGCATACTAAAGTTTACGATGAAATTAACGTACCAAATATTGATCAGATTAGTTGGATATACAAACCTAACTCTCTTACACAGCTAGTTCCTACAGTAATATCAGATACTGAGTTTACAGAAACTCTTCTAGAAGAAGATAAACAATCTACTTACGGTGCAGCATGGTTTGCTGTTTATCCTTATACAATGTTAGAATATCAACCAGGCGCTTGGTTTATAACTCAAGCTAATCCTGTCGACGAAGACAATAGCTCTGTCACTGTTTATAAGTACAGAGATACTAGATATAACAGTAATAATTGGAATATAAACGAAAAAGTGTGGGACCTTGCTTTCCGTCAAGACTGTGAACAAAGTGAACAACTATCAAATAATATTAATTACGATAACCTAGAACCAGAAAAAAAACATTATGTTGATTGGATCCAACAGAGACTATAATAACATGCTCGGTATGGGCAAGGACCAATGGATCAAATTTAGCCTGAATCGCTCATACGAAAATCCATACCCTGAGCGTGAATTAGAAATATACCTGCGACCCAAGCATACGAGTTCGGTTGTAGACTGGAAAACAGCCGCAAGGCACGTGGCCGAAGATATTCATGAATCATATAATAACTTGTATGTTGCTATGAGTGGCGGCATTGATAGTGAGTTCGTAGCAAAAACATTTTTTGACCTAGGTATTCCTTTTAAACCTATAATATTTCGTGTTAGTGATTTAAATGCATTAGATATTTGGTGGGCATTTAAGTGGTGTAGAGATAACAAAATTGAACCTGTGGTAGTAGACGTTCCTATAGAAGATTGGGTCACTAGGATTCTTAGCATTAGCCGCAAGTACTGTTGTCGCGTTAGTGTAGTGAATGGATCAATGAGTTTTATCAACGACTATGTGATAGCACACGGTGGCAATTTAGTTACAGGTGCAGGTTTCATTGAATATTTTCCAGACGAAAATTTAGATTACATGACCACACGCTCTTATACGTGGAAGGACAGTGCAGTTCACAATGCGGATGGTACATCTAAAAAAGGATATTTAATGCACGAACCAGACCTCATACAACAGCTAAGTTATCCAACAATGCCATTTAACTTTTTGTCATGGACGCCCGAGATTGTATTGAGCTACGTGTATCATAGAGATATGGCTTTAGACAGTGCAGCCAATAAAGCTAAAATTATGAACTGTTTACCACGTCCTAAGAATATGGGGGTGCCTGGATATTTTTTTACTCTACATCCAAGAGCTAGTCAGTGGGTAAGTATTAAAAATGGTATTGGTACTACTGAATGTGCTTACTTAGGAACACGTGAAGAACTGCTTACTGTGTTGACCAATGGAGTAGGTAATGCTTAAAGATAAAATAGATTTTTATTAAAACATGAAAACATCTGAATCTATAAATTTTCATATTCAAATTTACCCTTATGATTCAAAAGACAACAAGTCTTCCTTTTTTTCCATTTATTTTAATGATTTGATTCTACTTCAATACCCATTTGATGCATATAATAAAATGTATCAAATTTCTTTCAAAGTAGATTGTCTTTTTTTTAAAAAGCATCAATTGAGTATTATCGGTAATGATGATTATAAATTAAAAATTTTAAAACTAACTATAAATTCTTCTTTGAGTCCTCAAAGTCTAAGTTTTAATAATTTTGAGCAACCTCAGTTAATAACTTATAAAAAAAATGATAATTCATGCATTTTTGAATTTGAATCACCGTGTTTTTATTATTTTTTAAATCGTTTGTAATTAAATTTCAAGATAATATTTTTTTGAAAAACACTGATCTATATTAATGTTTCTAAAGTCATGATTAAGATGTGACTGTTTAAAGAAATCAAAACCCCATCTTGTAAATTTTTTATAATAACTTTGAATAGCACCAATAAACATAGTTTGATCTTTGTCTTGATGTTCATTAAACCACCATCTATCTCTTATGTTAAAAATATTGCTTAATTGTTTGCCCAATGTAAAAGTGTCTTCTTTCCAGTCTGGATAAATTAGTCGATTTAATCCTTTGGTAGTCAAATAATATTTTAAATTATTGATTATCGTTGATGTTTTTGATTTTCTATAGAGAACCGGTATGACTTCTCCATCAAACGCCATGGCGTAAGAATAAGGATCTCTCGTTAGATATGTTGAGTCCAGGTCCTGTTTGGGTGTATTTCTTAGGTAGTTGACTATTATGTGTGACTGTCTTGCTATGATATCCATGGCATCCGGGGACCAATAAAATAGTTCATCGTACTCTTCTTTCCTGTTCAACATCTGTGTCCTTGGACCAACCCCAGCCCCGTCGATGATGTCGGGAAATTCTAAATAATATTTGTTGTTGTCTTGGTCATATTTCACGGGTGGCTTGTCTGTGGCCCAAACAAAACATAATTTTTTACCGCTTGCTATTATTTTTTGCCAGTCTGGTATTTTTTCTCTGAAATAAGTGCGAGCCAGCTGATCAGGTCCAAATGATTTATTGGATTTGTATATGAAGTCAAATCTATTGTCATCCATATCATATACCGATTTGATGAGAGGTGTAAGGTCCACTATTCGGTGTTTGGTGTGTGGCATTTTCTGTAAAAATTCTTTTGTTTGAGGGATGGCCACAGTTTCTATTTCCTTGTTCAGGTAACTATCCCATGTCTTTTCTCCCTCGTATGCGTGATACTGAGCAATTTCATCCACGTGTATGTTATTTTCTTGGAACGTGTTTAACATTGTAAAACTATCTGATCCACCACTGTACCATAATACAATATAATCATACTTGTCACGTATTTGTTCTGCTCTTTTTTTATAAAGTTTTTTTATATCTTCTTGCGTATCAATGTGCCATGGATGTGTAGAGAACACATCATCATTGAAAATCCAACTAATAGGAATGTTAAGATTATGAGCTATTTCGAGGGCTTCTATCTTGCTATAGGTTTTATAATCGCCAACAAGATAATATCCGAATTGATCTTTATTCATGAGTCAAATTACTTATAGAATTCCATAACAGTTGTATATATTTTATAGCTCTCAATATTTGATTAATATTTTTATTCTAAAAAATAAGGCTTAGACAAATTACCTTTAACACCTTTGAGAATATCATTAGGATCATTTTTCCAATACCCATTAACATTTTTTGTTAATATTTCATCTAATTTTTTTAATCCCATAAAATAATTTTTAGCAGAACTATTCCACGGTATAGTTCTAAAAAACCAATGATCACGTTCACTAAAAATTGTATTTTTAGGTTTCCCTACACTAAAAGTTTTTATATCCCAATTTTCATACAATAATCTATTAATTCCGTCGGGTAAAAGATAAAAGGTTTTTCCTTCTCTAACAGTCATACCATAATAATATTTTTGATTGTGTTCAGTAAAATCTAAAGGGTTTATTCCTGCAAATTTTAAATATTTCATTATGATGTGAGATTGTTTTATAATACCTTTTGCGAAATCTGGACTCCAATAAAACAATTCGTCAAACTCTCCAGGCAAAGAAAATTGTTGTAAGTAAGGAGAAACCGAATTATCTATTAAATCCTGAAAACGAACACAATATTTGTTATTGATATAGTCTAATTTTGGTTTTTCTGCACCCCAAATAAAACAAACAGACTTGCCTTCATCAATTAATTTTTTATATTCAGGTATTAATCTTCGAAGATGACTTCTTACGTAATTATTAGGACTAAGATGAGAACTCATAAAATAAATCCAGTTGAATAATATTTCTTTTTTATTAAAAACTTGATTCATTAATTCGCTTAAATCTATCAATCTATGTTTAATATGAGACAGTTTTTTCATACGAGGTATAGCTACCTTAGATATTTCTGCACTAAAATGACTATCATGTGATTTGTCTCCATTGTAAGACCAAAAACTAGCAACCTCATCTAATTTAATATTATTCTTAACAAAAACATCAAGAATGTTTGACGAATCGGATCCGCCACTAAAGAATAATACTAGATAATCATATTTGTCTCTTATCTGTTGTGCTCTATTTTTATAAAGTTCTCCTAAACTTTCTAAAGGTTCTTTACTCCAATCATAGCAAGAAAATTCTGCAGAATTAAATTCCCATTCAGGATGTATACCTGTACGATCGTGTAGTTCTATTGCTTCTAATTTACTGTAAGTTTTTTTATCACCGACCTTATAGTAACCAAACTTATCTAAATTATTTGCTAATATATTTTTTACCATAGGCAATCCTGTTCCACCCTCTCTCATGCAAATAATATATAAAAATATTCATAACAGTAGCCAAACCTAAAAATATTAATGCTTTACCAAATGAACCGGTAGTGAAATATGGAATTAAAATATTACTCATTGTTATTAATATTCTCCAAGTCACAGATTTGCCTACACTTCTTAATATTCCTTCGATGAATAATAAAAGTTTATTATATTTTCTATTCCACTGAGTTTTATTCCAGAATCTTTCGTGCAAATAATAAAGTCCACTGTTTATGAATAATGCTGTGCCAGCTATTTTAAATCCTGTGGACCACACTCCTGAAATTATAAAACCATTTAAAATATGGCTCAGAGTGAATAATATTCTTATAGTTAAAGTTTTAAGTAATGATCTAATATGACGTTCAGTATATTTTTCAAAAAACATTTTATTTCTCCGATTTAAAATGCTTGTAGAAAACTACTCACGGTCGGCGTTCCAATGCATACATTGGTAAAAGGGTTATACCCCAAGCGTCAATTTGATCCGACGTCGCATGAAGCGGCGTTGCAAGTGTATTTAATCGAATTTAGTAGGAGAAAAATTTTTCTAGATTTTTTACCATTCCGTGTTATACTACACATGCACCCATAGCTCAACCGGATAGAGTGCTGGTCTTCGAAACCAGAGGTTGAAGGTTCAACTCCTTCTGGGTGCACCAAATAAGTAAAGATATGAAATATCTATTTTTATTATTATTATTGATTTCCTGCAGTGTTAAAGATTGTCGAGTGGGTCCTAATGCCACTGTACAACCAAAAGTAGAAGCCAAAACAGATTCTAAAACAACAGATACTCGATCTGAGTCAAAGAGCATTGTAGACCAGATTCGCGACCTTCGAGATGGTTTACAACCTAGTGCTCAATTAAAATGTAATTTTTAATCTCGATCCCAAGGGATGGAACGGAAAGGCAAGGGTTTGCCAGTTTCATCACAGATCAGCTCATTGTTGATGGCTGCTGACATGTAGGTGCCATGGCCCACGGCCTTGCCCACGTAGAGAGATGCTCGCACCTCTTGCCCTTTGTAGAAACGCTTTTTCTGTTCTTGTCTTATTCCTGGATTATTTTTTGATACTGCCATAATATAACAATTTAGCAGAATTTGACAAAACAGTCAATCTATGTTTAAATACTGCTGTAAACGTTGAAGTGATTGTAATAATCATCTGGGACTCGGCTCGATGCCGACACCTCCACCAAAGTTATTATTGGTGGCTTATGTAATCCCTATCGGGGGTGAGATGTTTCGACCTGTGAGTAAAGGATCATGGAGTTTATCAGTTAGGTACCCTGTAAAGGTCCAATG
>Ga0129333_10001813_pt1 | contig 19610 bp, 46 predicted proteins | sample CPB6_08_DNA_FD_94474 | JGI IMG/M metagenome (GOLD analysis project Ga0129333, IMG submission 94474) | Freshwater to marine salinity gradient microbial communities from Chesapeake Bay, USA - CPBay_Sum_0.6_0.8_DNA | ecosystem: Environmental > Aquatic > Marine > Coastal | place: USA: Chesapeake... | reverse complement strand
GAAAAGTTTATTGGAATACCATTCATTATCATCCCACCAGTTATAACGGATTTCTACAATAAACCCATCATCATTCTGATTGATGTTATAAGTGGCACCAAGTTGCTGTACTTTGTTGAGTAGCAGGAGAATGTCAGTTGCTAGGATAGTCATAATCAATCAATCAGTAAAGAGGGCAGAAAGTACCACACCAACCACGAACCCATTGTAGAGTTTCATCGTAGGAAGTGCGGGGTTTCGACATAGGCATCGACACATTCTTTTCGGGATTATATGCGATGGCAATGAACTTGTCTTCAACTTGTTGAATCCACATTTGATTCACTTTACCTTCTTTCCAGTTGGTGTGGTAGTGGTAGACTTGATCCATGATAGTGTCGTTCATACTATAGGGGCAATTTAAGAGCCCCCATGTTAGCAACTCTTACCAGGTTCCTCTCTGAATGTGGATTTTGCGGACTTCCTGATACAGAAAACGCTGAAGTTTAGGGTCGGTAGTGTTATCAAAAGCATAATACAATCGGCTCAGGTATTCATCTTGTGTTGCTCCTATGTTACCATCACCACCGATGTCATTGAGTGATGAACCTGCAGAAACTTTATTGCGTCCGAAGTTGCCAGACACACGCCCAGTTGTCCTCAGTTTGGGACGAATCTTTGAGAGATTTGAGTAAGTCATCAGTCTTCCCAGTAAGATGTAAGCAGATAAAAACTCAAAGAATAACCCTTGAAATGAAAATCCACACCAAACAGATGATCAGGTGCGAAAAGTGTGGTCAATACTTTAATGCCAGTGTAAGGGCAGGGACTATCATTCTCATACATCAAATGAAGAAAAGTGATGCCTTTGATGATAAGAAACTGATAATGTTTGTCAATACGGTCATCCCAAACATATTTGTTGCGTTGAAAGAGTTTCATTGTGTTGCTCATTTTGCGTACAAATATGACCCGCTCCAGTCTGCATTTTCCAGCAGATACTCACGATCTTTGATCAATCGCAGATCATAACGAACACCTTTCGCAGGAGATTTCCACGACTGTGACTTATACACTTCGCCAGAATTCTTGTCTACAAATGCGTGAACTGAACGAGATCCACCACCATCAACAAAGATGACTTTGTGATACTTTTTACCAGTCTCTACCTGATAATCAATCGGGCAAATACCATTCTTGAGTTCATCAATCTTCTGCTGATGATGCTGCGACTGAACAGAATCAGTGGTGTCGTAAGTATAATTCAGATTCTCAATCGCACGTTGATGCCCACGAATAGCATACTGACGATAGTTATCTTTCAATGCTTCAATCAGCAGCAGAGTATTCTTGAGAACATTCTCTGCAATAGTTTGTTGTGCTTGTGCTTGCATGGTAGTGTTGCTCATACTACAGGGGCAATTTGAAGGCCCCCATGTTTGCTTCAGAAGTCCAAATAACCTTCGATTGCTTCATCAATCTTCTGAGAGAGTGAAGTAGGAGGCAGAATAGGAGTGACTTCACCAATCTCACACTGGTAATAATCACCCAGTTTCAACTCAATCATAGCACCATCTGCACCTTCCTGATAGAGTGAACGTGCAACTTCATCCTCAACAACTACAACACGACGTGCAGTAAGGTCAATAACCAGCAGGTAATCGTAGGTAGAGAGTTGCTTAAAGTCCTCTACAGTTTTCTTCTCAGACAGGAAAGATTTGACCTTAAACTTCTTCGTGGCATGAACATCTTTGCGTTTGTAGAAGAGGTTTTGACCCATCTTCATCTCAATTTTGATGAAGTTGCCATCAACATCTTCCCACACAAAATCATACCCAGTCTTGTCAACGCGTACAAGATCGGAGAACTTTGCCAGACCTTTTTCTACAGCAGTGGCACGGGCAAAGTTATCAGCATTGGAAGAGAATCCTTTGTCGGAGTAGAGAGAATCTACTACACCGAAAACTTTATTCCAATTCACACCATTTTCCAGGTGGTCAATAAGATGAGTCATGAGTTTGCTTGTTATGTAATAGGGACAATTTCAAGGCCCCCATGAAATACTTTTGAAAAAATCTGCAATTTCACTGCGGGGGATGGTCTATGGGGTCTGTGACGTGAAATTGCAGAAAAATCAGGTTTTTGGTCTAGTGGTGGACAGGGTTCTCAGTGAGACTCACCTGCGAACAGTGCTGATAGCAGGTTCTCCCTTCTCAAAGATCGTATCAACAACCGACTGAACTGCGCGGGCAGTAGCAATACCAACCTTGCTGTAGACTGGGATACACACAAGACCGAACGATTTGCTATATTGTGCCAGGTTTCCAGGTTGGATACGTCCATCTCGCAGACCTTTGGCATCATCATGATGCAAACGGATGCAACGTCCAATGGTCTGACTGATGCCAATAAAGTCCATATTGCGAAGGAAAAGAACTGCTTCCAGACCAGAAACATTGATACCTTCTGCGAGGATGCTATGGTGCAGAACAACAAACTTCTTAGCATTATCCTTGCCCCATGCACTCAGAGTGTCAAAAAACACCTCACGATTGACCTTCTTGCCATCAATAACTGCACCCGTCTTGGCAGTAATATACATCCAAGAATAACCTCGACATTCCAACTGGAAGCAGAAATCAGTTTCAGTCACCAGAGAGACAATTTGCTTGGTTGCCTTAGCGCAAATCAGAATCTTGCCAACCTTGTTGTCATCAATCGTTTCCAGCAGATTCTCAGAATCTCGGTCAAAGTTAGTCTGCTTGCCCTGTACCATCTGCAGTTGCTTGACGATGACTTTGGGAGGCACAATGTAACCACCTTCAACCAACTCAGGAGCAGGAACTTTGCAGATCACTTGACCATAAACAGCAGCATCATTCATCCCTGGTTTGCCTACAGCAAGCGAGTGCTTTGGGGTCGCAGTAAAGAAGTAGCAACGACGTGCATTAGCAGCAAAGTGCTCAGTTGCAGGGAAAAAGTGACGTTGAACCGAATTATGTGCTTCATCCATGTAGATGGTATCTACATCAATCTCTGCCACTTGAAGACGCGACAGAGAGTTGTAGGTGGTTACAATCAGTCGATGATTGTTGGCATTAGCATCAACCCAGTTGCGAATCTCTTGAGGACGAGTAGAAGACTCGTGGTGAGTTTCTCCACTGTGAACATGAAACACCTTTGCATTGGTGATGAACTCTAGAAACTCAGAAGAGAGTTGCTCAGCAAGCAAGATGCGAGGAGCAACAACAACAATAGTCTGCGGAGTTTCAGACTGCAACTCGCGCAGAGCATCATAGATCATCGTTAAAGTTTTTCCTGCACCAGTAGGTTTAATCAGTTGCCCTTTAGAATACTTCTGCATGGCATCTACACCTCGTTTCTGATGAGGACGAAGTTGAAGTTTCATAAGTTCCATAATCTAATAAGGGGACACTTTAAAGGCCCCCATGTTTAATTTGCTTTTTTGAGAATGACTATAATTTCATCTTTATTCTCAGTGACACTTGAGACAAAATATCCATCGGCAAGAGAGTGCATATCGTGGTTGATTGTCGTTTTTAATTGGTGGCAGGATTTGCATAAAAGTTGGCATTTTTTTGCTTCTGGTATGAGTTTATTTTCTAAACTACTTTCAAGTCTTTTCCCTATTGTAAAAGACTTTTGTTTCCTATCAATGTGATCAAATTGTAGATTTTCAGTTATTCCACATCCCACACATTTACCACCAAGCAGTTCTATTAAATATGCTTTATTTTTTGCTTTTCTTTCTTTTACTTTTGCATTGACATAATCTCTATTTTCTTCTTTCCATTTTTTAGTTTGCTCTTTATATCTTTCTGCCTTTTCGGGGTCTGCCATTTTTTTAGCATACCTTTCCTTTTCCTTTTGTTTTTTAAGTTCGTAATCTTTATATGGCATAGTGGGGGCAGATACTATTATTATTTATAAATATCTGCCCCATGTTACACTATCAAACTACAGGAATAAGTTCCTTTGGCATTGACTGATTCTTGACAATCTTTTGGGGGATTGACCCAAGAATGTTGTATGGATCAATACCACGAAGAATCATCCTTTTAGCAGCATATTGTAGCACAAGAGCATCCATTTCCTCAAGTTCTTTGATGGTCTCTTTTTGTCGTTTATCAAGTTCTTCATGAGAACAAGCATCACTATCAAAAAGTGCAAGATTCATTGTGGTTTCATTATCCACAAAGTTTCTCATAATTTGAGGAAACAATCGTGCGGTGCGAGTGGCATCTTTTGTGTTCAAAAGGTCGGCACCAACACCAATCGTCTTCAGGAATGTTTGGGCTTCATCCCTATCATAAGACTCAATTACACCCTGACGCTTATAGTGTTTGATGACACTTTGAGCAATAGCATCTACCTGTTGACCACTGAAGTTATGATAGAGAGTGTTGATGTATTTGACGATTGACTGCTTGTGTCGTTTGCGGTTCTCAAATCGTTTACGACACAGTTCAGCAACTTCTTTTACAGTGTAAGGCTTCTTCCCATCATCGGCATTTGCAGACATTCGGAGGTCATCCAGAGCATCTTCAATTCCAGTCTGAAACTCAGTGCAAGTGCTCTGATCAAACTCATACTCAGCAAATACCCATTCAGTATAACCAATCTTCAGGAGTTTTTTAACACGACCGAAACCATCGGCAAGGTTTTCTTCTGGATAGATAGATGGGGTTTGTTTTGTTACATCAATTCCACGTTCAAGTGAAATCTCAAGTGAATCTCGGGATCCAGTTCCACCTTCAGTGCCACCAATTCGCACAGAGTTATCTGTGTTTCCAGCAGCATCTTTGGTGTTGATTTGTGAAAGTTTAATCCAGCGGTATTTGGAAAACTCCCAACCAGGATAGGAGACTGGTTGAGGCAGAAGAGCCTCTACTTCTTGCCGAAGATTGAGCGGAACGCTACCCTTCGGAAGTTCAATAAAATTAGACATGATTGATTGTGCTAAAAGCAACTACAGGTGTTAGTTTAACAACTTTGGGAAGGGATGTCAAGCCCTGGAGATCACCAGTTCTTGGCAATCGTGAAGTTTGCGTGAGAGAATACCTCACGGTCAACTACTTTGTAAGATCCAAACTTGTTGTGGATGACATAACCTTCATGAAAAGTTTGCACATCATGAATATAACATTCAATCTCATCCTCTTCGTGAATGAACAGGAACAAATCGTCCTTGATAGACTTCACCAACTTCCACAAACGGATCAGGTTCTTGTCACAATCACATTTTTCTGCAATTTCATCCTCATCAATGACCCTTTGCTCGCGGATGCAGGCATTGATCTCTTTTTTGATTTGTGAAGCAATGCGATCACTCACAAACTCACATAGAGTGCTCATTTGCTTGGCAAACTTACACACATCTTCCAAATCCTCACGATAAGGATTCAGAGACACTGCAGGTTGCACAAACAGCACAGTCTTAGTGCTCACAAACTTGCTGGTGATAGGGTGTGCTACCATCTCAGGCAGTTTATCACCAGTGTAGTAAGTGTGAGGACAAATGATAATCTCCTGACGCACAATCTCAGGAAACTTGTAGGTAATGGTGTTGGGTTTGAATGTATCCAACCCTTTACCAAAACCAATCCAATCACCCTGATACACTTTCTTAGTGCGAGGGAGAAACTCCAGGCAGTAGATGAGGATTTGCGTTACACGAGGTTGACCACCAAAGTGGGTAAAGATGTCATCCTCGGTATAACAAAGTCGAATCTTTTTCTTGTTAAATGCTGCCTTCGTACATACGAAAAACTTACCATTCTCAGGATTAGTTCCCCACACAATAGCAGGAGCACCGTCCATCTTGGTGCTGATAAAACTATCAACCTCAGAGAACCAATCAAGAACAGATAGATTACCCGTCAGGATTTCATCTTCAGGATGTTCTAGGTGCTTGTTTTGCATCGGTTGCTTGCTCATAATATAAGGACAATTTCAAGGCCCCCATGTTTATGGTAGAAAAAAAGAGGGATAAACCCTCACTCAACGACTTGATTATAAGAGTTCTTAATCTTATCAACCAGTGCAGTGCGTTGTTCACCAGTCAAGAGATTGTTGCGGGTGAAGTTAATAAAAGTCACAAGTCCAACGATTTCAAGTACACCGTTAAAGACAGGGATTGCATCAACAACTGCAACAACCTCATGAATTAGAAGTTGTGCAACAATCACAACAAACAGAATAGCAGTTGAAAGACCCACATTCTTGAGAAGTTCATTAGAAACATTCTCATTCACGAAGTTCTTAACCTGTGCGATTTTGTCTTGCATTTGAGATTGATTGTGGAGCACCGTGCCCCTTACATCATAGGGACAATTTCAAGGCCCCCATTAGTTATATTTTACACTATTTCCACTTTTACGTTTTGATAGATCTGGAAGATTGGCAATTCCTTGTTGCTCAGGACTGCTGACATATTCAATCCACCCTGTCGCAATATACTTTTCTCTTTTCAAAGGCGGATTTCCCCTGTGCGTATGAGTAAAATAAGCAGGGAAAAGAATAAAAGTTCCTGTTTTTGGTTTAATTCTTAAAGATTGATACAAAAATTCAGTTTCACCACCTTCCTCTATATCATTTAGATATAGAATCCAAGATAAAACTCTAATATCTTGTGAGCTATTACTTTCGCAATGCCAAACATGGTAACCTTGACATGGAAGAGTTTTTTGTATTTTTATGTGTCTAGATCTATGAGATTGTATTGTTTGTAAAACAGAATATTGGTGATTATATAAAGGATAAAGGCAATTATAAAATCGTTCATGATAAAATTGTATTATATCCTCAGACCAATCAAAATCTATCAAATCAAATGATGAAGAATGATTTTGATTCATACCTGATACTTTTCTTTTATGCGTATATCCAAGTTTATCAAATTTTTCAAACAAACTTATTACATCATCACATTCCTTTTTAGTAAATGCATTTTCATATATCCCTATAAAATCTTTAAATTCATAGTTCAAATTACTAGGATCAAATTCAGACATATCTTATAAGTTACCAAGTTGTATATTTATGTTTAAGTTCAGACTCTTTCTTTTTACCAGTTGATTTAAGAACCAAATCTCTAAGTTTTCTTTGTCCTGCCTTAGTAATTCTTGCTCTTTCTGCTCTACTCATACCTACAACAGGTCTCTTAGGTTGATCAGCAGGTCTCTTATCTACTTGAGTTGGTTTCTTTGTAGTCAGTTTCTTTGCTTGTGCAGATAACTCTTTTGCCTTTGGTTTTTCTGCTGGTGCAGATGCTCCTGCTTTCTTTGCAGCAATTCTTGCCAATGCTGCCTTCTTTCTTTCTGCTTTTGCTGCTGCTAATTGTGCTTCTCTTGCACTTCCACGTTCTTGTGTTGGTGCTTGAGTTGAAGAACTTCTCTCTGTTGGTTTTGTGCGTGGTTTATATTGTGAAGGTTGTCTTTCACCACTTGGACTTTTCTTCTGAGATTTTCTACGCAATTCGGGGACAGTCTTTCTACGCTCAGAAGGATCTTTGACTCGTCTGACTGTTGCTGAACGCATGAGATCTGCATCATATGCTTCAGCTTCTACCATGAATTGTTGAAAAGTCTTCATCTCTTTACTTTTTTTAAGTATTTATGAAGTAAGTGTTTTTGTTTGCATAAGTATCATTGCATAAAAAAGAGGGTTTTGCAACCCTCAATGTGACAGTATTTCAATTGGCACATTTAACAATACTTGAAAGATGAGGATGCTTTATAGAATGAAAAATTTTTGTAATCTACCGAATAAATCTCAGATAGTAATTTTTTAGATTTATTTGTTAATTTGATCAGACTTTCATCGTCTATTTTAGATGTATTTAATTTTTCTATTTCAGTTATGTTAATTTTCTTAAGGTCTTCAATCAAATTTTCATATTTGATATAGTAATCAATCTCCATATTTCCATTTTCGTCACTAATAATCCAACTTTGAGGTACTATCCACCTGTTTATATCTTTTGGATTATCATAAACATATTTCACATATTCATTTATATCCATGGAGTTACAAATATCATAATGATGATGTTTTTCCAATCCTTCTTCGCCAGTAACAGAGAACCATCCACTTTCATCCATTCTTGCAAATTTATATGCAGAAATAAATCTATCAATTGGATCACGAACTACAGTGAACTTAGTATATTCTTCCCAGTAATCTCTATAATGTTCTTTATATTCTGGTATTGTTTTATCAATAAAAATATTTTCAACTCCCATTGCTTTCATAATTGAAGTTCCAGCATTTTTGGGGATATGAATGAAAATTAATCTTTTTTCGTGATTTATTGTCATTATCAATTATAACTCAACTTATTGTATTGATTTAAAATTGATTTTATTTTATTTTTTGTTATGGATTGATCCATACCAAGATATAAATTATCTAACTTGGAAATTTTATTACTATTCGTTATTTTATGATAATAAAATTTTGCAGCACCAAAAGATTGACATGCATCATTTGCAATTGGATCAACATAGAAATTTATTTGAGGAAAGTTCTTTTTGATTTCATAATTTCCAACTACATTTAATGCACACCCACCAGAGAAAACAATGTTTTTGCAATTAGTTTTTTCTATCGTATATTCAATCCTTTTCAAAAATATTTTTTCCAAAGATTTTTGAAGTGAATATGCCAAGTCTGCTTTTTGTTGAAAATCCATATTTTTCAAATGTGGAAACAATCTCGTATTCAAGGTTCGGTTTGATAAAAATAAATTCATGTTTGACAAAATACTATCTTCACATAAAATATCAGGAATGTTACTATTCAACTCTCCATATGCGGATAATCCCATAGTTTTTCCTTGACCACCTATCACATTATATCCTAAATGATTGGTAACTATTCCATACATAACTCCTATATCCATATGATAATTTAAATCAACGTCATAATCAAGTGATTCTCTAAATTTATCAATAAAATATTGTTGCTCTATATCAAGAAAACTTGGAACACCCCATAAATTTTTATATATTGGTTCAAAGTTGTTTGGATATTTTGCATGATACAACGAAGTTGTCTCTAAAAAATATAACTTATTTTCCTCATCTCCAATGATGTCTCCCCAACCATCTATAACAAGACAAGCAGATTCTTCAAATCCAGATCCGTAAAAAGCAGAAGATGCATGGTAAAGATGGTGATTGCCTTTTTCCCAAATTAAATTTTCATATTTTATCTTATTTAAATCTAAAAATTCACATATGGCTTGCTTATCTTGTTCTCCCATATTTGAAAGACACAGATAATCAATTACTTTAGTATAAGTGGATATGCAATTGAGCATTTTATATGGTTTGGAAGAATCATTTTTTATTCTACTTACCCTTTCTTCTTGCAACAAGAGTAAAATCTTTTCATCTTCCAAAATACAGATAGATGCATTGTGATTTTGTATTGAAATTGAAACTATAATCATAACTATCTTTTCTCAACTAAAAGTTTACATTCTGGAAAATACAAAAAATTTAATTTTGAATTATAGATTGTTTTTATTGCATCTTCAACCGTTTCTACGATAGGATCTCCAGCTAAGTTAAATGAAGTATTTCCAACTAATGGAATATTCGTCAATTTAAAAAAGTCTTCTATTATAGAATAATAATTAAAATTATTTTCTTTAGTCACTGTCTGTATTCTACATGTGCCATCAACATGAATAACAGAAGGAATGAGATTTTGTTTTTCTTCATTAACATAAAATGAATATGTCATGTATGGTGATTCATCTATTTCATCCATATGAAACCATTTTTTAGATTCATTTAATAAAATAGAACAAGCTAATGGTCTGAATTTTTCTCTCCCCTTGATTTCATTAACAACATCTTTATTTGATGCGATTTTAGGATTGAATATTAAAGATCTGTTTCCTAATGCTCTAGATCCAGCCTCAGACTTACCATTGAATAAGCAAACAATATGATTATCTAATAATAAATTTGCGACATCATAAGATTCAATATTTTCTATTAGTTTTAATTTATTCATATCAATGATAAGCAAAAGATCGAATATTAAAAATTTTATCTAATTGTAATTTATTAACATAAAAACCATAAACCCACAATACTCTTGGTGTTTCACCAACACATTCTGTCACTTCATGGTCTAAATGAGATGAAACATACATTATCATGTCAGTTTTATTAAAATGATATTCTTTTCCTTCAATTAAGGTAACTCCACCATTTTCGGATTGTTGAGTACAAAAATTACAATGTAAAGTATATGAGTTTGGATAATATATTGGATCTTTATGTTTAACACAAGATCCAGGTGAAAAACAAATAGTTGTGACTATTCCATCAGTAAAACTAGGAAAAGGTAAAAAATTATCTTTATTGAGATTCAAATATTCACATATTCTACTTTGAATTTTGTAAACATCCTCACAATATTTTACTTGATAATTTTTATATTGTTCATCTATTCTACCATGAGCATGACGAGTAGTAAATCTTGTTTGTTTTGAATCCGAATTCATTTTTGGATCCATAAAAAATGGCTCCTTATAGTTATTATTTGTCCATTCGGATAATTTTTTTGCTTCTTCTTCAGATATAAAGTTTTTTACAATTTTAATCAATTTTTCAATTTACAGTCTTTGATATTTATAAAAAAAGACCCATACTGGGTCTCATTTATTAGTTAGTTTTTCCAAATTGTTTTACCCTTTCCCTACGCAAACTCAGAAGATTATCATAAGTTTTTTGTTGACCTTCAGTGAAGATAAAATCTTGTTTCCTCCAGATTTCACGAAGTTCCTGGAGTTGATTCATGATTTCGTGTGATTTCATTGTCAGTCGTTAATAGCGGTTACATGAACTACTTTTGCATTTGGATTGCGAGCAAGAGCAGTTTCCTTTGCTTCTTTATAGTCTCGGGCATAAACTTCTTCATAGAAAGTTTTACCTGCGACGTAGAGTTGAACTTTACACTTCATGATTTTTGGTTTGGTTGTTACACTATAGAGACAATTTCAAGGCCCCCATTGTTTTTCATCCTGGGGTCGGATTATTTTGAAATAGTAGGTAAGCATGAGTGACACCAATGCCACTAACATAAGGTAGGTAAAGATACCAACTGAAAATGTCATTTAATTTCAGTAGATGGGGATTTTTTTAGGTTTTCTATTGCTTTAGTACGATAGTATGAATCATAAAGTCGATCATCACGCTGGATTAGAAAGACGTTCCAACCAAGAATGACTGCAAAACCAATCAATCCAGTGATTACATACTTCTTTTTCACTTTGAAGAAACTCCAGAGTTCTTAAAGATCATATTTGCAAGAACAATAATAGCAAGATTCTGCCAGATAGTCAAAGAAACATTAAACCAAGACAAAATCAGTCCAAGCAGTGCTGCTTCAAAAAATAGAGCAGCAACAGTAAGAACAATTACACCAAAAGTAAGACCAAGAACAGTAGAAGTTTTCATCGAATGTAGAGATACTTTTTATTTTCAATCATATGATCTAGAACCTGTGCGAGTTTCTGTTCATATGTGGGATTGTTGTGTTTCAAACACTCGGTATAAGCATCATGGAGACGAGCATAAAGATCTTCCCAGTGAGTTTTGTCAATAGGATTAACTTTCATAGATCAAACAGCAAGAGCAGCAGAAGGAATTTCAACAACTTCAGGAAGTTTGCTATCATCAAACTGGTGCATATTGTAACACACCCACTCACCGTTGCGGAAGACATAGGCATACTCCTCACTATTATCAGGGAGCAGATACTCTGCGAGGTCAGCATCAAGACGTGGGGGGCAATCTTCACCACGAGCAGAATAATACTCGGGACCATAACCACAATCAGGACGAACATTACCCCAGACAGATTCAGTCCAAGGAGAACTCATATCACCACCATCAATCAGTTCAGATGCTTTCTCTTTAGTGTTGTAATGGGTGCGAAGAATACGACCCATCCACTCGGGATAACCATCCCAGTGAGAATAAGCAGACAGAATAGAACCATCTTTGAGTTCGATGCCGATGCGTGAACGAGTTGCCATGATATTGTGTGAAATCAGTTTGCAGTTTGAGAATCAACCTGTTCAATCAGGTCAAGAATATCATCAAGAATCATTTGCCCACCTTCGGGACTCATGTTTGGACGCTTACCCAAACGACAGTCCCAAAGCATATCTTCCCACTTAGATCTATGATCATTCAAAGCATCAAGAAGTGCTTTCCTCTTGAAGTGATCAAGTTGAAGAGTGATGGTGCTCATTGATCAAAAATCGTATTCATTATTCAGAAGAGTGTCAAAAGATTGATCATCATATCCTTCATCCAAATCTTTTAATTCAGGAAGATCAAAGATCTCACCAGGAGCATCAACAATTTCAGACCAGAGTTCGTCGTACATGGTTTGGTTGCTTACACTATAGGAACAATTTGAAGGCCCCCATGATTCTAACAATCATAGAATTTGTCTTTTGACATATATTCAATCTGTTTTTGCAGTTGTAAAATTTCGTGTTCTTGTTCTGCAATTTTCATTTGAAGTTGTTCAATTCGTTCTTGATATTGCATTTTCAAATCAAATTCAAGACGATTCATAGAAGTTTTTATCATTATGTTGTAAAAGATTCTACTACACCAGATTCAACACTTTCAGCAAGAGCATAAGTCCTTGAGTTTAGGATATTTTCTCTCAAGTCACTGTAGTATTTTTCATAAAAATTACCATCATCTTCTGCAGAGATTAAATCAAAACACTCATCATCACTCTCTGCGATTACATTCCACAATCCACCATATTCAGAACTAGGAAAAGGAATATAGTGATCAACGATGTAAAGAAACTTTTGTGCCATTTTTGTTTGTAAATTACTCCTTAATTTTACTTGTCAAACAGATCTTCGTCAATATCTTCATATTTGCATGAATCAAATGCGAAGAGATAAGTTAAAAACCCAATTATAGATCCTAGTCCAAGACCAAGAAAAAAAGTCATCTTAGATAAACTCCATCAGATAATAGTCAACAGTAACTTCAAGTTTTGCTGCTTCTTGTTCATATTTATTTTCTTCATTTTGAATGAACAAATCAATTGAACTGTCACTAATATGTTCTTTGTTTTGATTTGACATTGTGATTGGTGATTACATAATCAAGGCAATTTCAAGGCCCCCATGTTTGAATCTGGATCTTATTCAAATTGGAAACTTTTATTTGTTCTCACAACTGGTGGAGTTTGATATTCTGGTAGAGTAGAAGTTTCAACAAATACTTCTATCTTAGTTTCATCATTCCAATGACGAATTGCATTTGCTATAATAAAACAGTTAGTTACAAAAATACTAAGGAACATTAAAAGACGGATAAGTGCTACTTTATCCGCTTCCCTATCACACTTACTTGCCTTTTCTCCAAGTGCCTTAGCAAGTAGTCTCCAAATTGTTTTATTTTTCTTCATAGATTGATTCTCTCGATTTAATATATTCTAGCTCCTTCCACTGTTTTAGATAACAAATCACAAGTACCCTATAATTAGAGTGAATAGGACAACATTCATAGTTTTCTTTATCTTTTGGTTTTACGACATATTCGATAGTAATATATTCTCTATCTTTGAAGTAAATCCACCCTTCTATACCTTTTGTCCATTTCACATAGTCATTGACTTGTGGTTCGTAGATCATAAATCAATCCCATGAAACATTTTGGAGTAGGAAACCTGGCATTATATATGTCCAGACTCCAAGACCGTCATTACCACCAACTTTATAGTCCCACTTGTATTCGTATTTGTTATGACTATCCCAAGTCATATATCCTTTCTCTTTATCAAATCGTCCTTTAACTGTTAACATAAAACGATTTGAAAAAACATTTCGAGTTCGTAGTGCTCCACCCTTTTCACGCGTTTCAATTACTACACAAACATCTTCAACAAACTCTCCTTTAGTTTCAATAGCACATTTACTTTCATATCGGAATGGACGATATGTAGTTGTTTCTTGTGCAAAAACAGGAGAGGAAAATAAAATTGCAGTGATTAGTAGTAGTTTTTTCATTTACCAAGAATCTCCCAGTGATCGTCACCCAATTCAGGTATCCAAAAGAAATACCTCTTGTTAATAGATGCTAGAAAAAGTTTTCCATCTTTTTTCTGTTCCACTTCACAACTATGAAGTGAATCCATCATGTTTGCAAATCTATTTTTTGCTTTTGATGATTTAGGTTGAACGCAAATAAACTCTTTTTTTGCCACGATTTTAGTCATTCATAACAGATACAATTTCAAGGCCCCCATATTAACCACCCTTCTCTTTCAAACTTCGAACAAGATACTCAGTGAACTCTTCCATTTTCTCAGGAACGACTGAAGAAGGTCTTTCATTGATAGCATTTTTAAGTGCTGTCATTTCCTTCCACTCATCATCTGTGAGATTTACTTTTCCTTTTGATGGAAGTGTCATACTTTTTTGTGCTCCCGTGATTATGTCCATATCCTAACAGTATTTAAGGGAGTTGTTAGGTTTCTTAATATTGTCTTTAGAGTGTTGTAAGACTTCTTAACCTTTATCTTGAAAGAAGTTTCCAAACATACCAGAATCTCCTGGTTTACGATTTTCTAACTTATCAAGAATAGAATCGGTTGCTTGTAGAGATTCAATGCGACTAATAAGATCAGCAATCACACTACAAACCATCGGACGTTCTTGACGTGCAGCATAGGCAAGTGCATTACGCAAACTTGCTTCTGCTTCTTTCAAACTATTTTCTACACTTTCAGATAATGCCATAATCAAAATGCCTTCTGGAGTTCATCACGGAGTTCAGCAACAGCATTGTAACTTGAACCTGCCACTGAAATCACTGCTTGAGTATCACGACACCATACAACTGCTTGCATACTACCAATAGTTGCCCACTGGCCATTGCTAGTTTCATTGGACATATCACGAGCACTAAGTTCAAAATACTTTGAACGTGCTTTGGCACGACAAGAGATATTGTTTGTGATATTTACTGCTGCGAGTGCCATAGAAGGAACAACTCCTTCAGTGCTAACAGATGAAAATGAAAAATTAGCAGACTTGGGTGCTGCAGTGGGAGAAGTTACATTCTCAGCAAGAACTGGTGCTGTAGTCAGTGCGATGGCAGCAGCAGTAAGAATAGTTTTAATCATTTTAAGTAACTCATTTTAGGACAAGATTGGTGAAAAACACCTTCAATGTAGCAAGCTTTGCCTGGTTCATAGTATCTTACCACATTTGGTTTGGGTCGGTCAAGAGAACAATACCCACGATTAGATAGAGCACTCTCAGCACACAACATCAAAGCAGCAGGAGCAAGAAAATTGATAGTATGCATTATACTTTCCTAAGAAGATAAGAACCATCACCTTGATCAACCCATTCTACTTGGTCACCTTCCTTTAGATTTGCTGCTTCAAGTAAATCATCAGGGAAAGTCACAAAATATTGACCACTCGGATCATCCATTTCAACAGGAAGTTGCCACTTAACTACTTTATCTTGTTTAGCATCAAGTTCTACTCGTTTATTGTAATACTCTGCCTCACGAAGATTATATTCACGACACTTTTCTTTTTCTTCTTTTGAGTTTTGATTACAAAGATACTCCAAATCACTATGACCCCAAGGTGGCATAGAAGGTTCATCGTCAAAATTCACTGGACGATGACCAGTCAAAAGCTCAAGTAATCCAAAACACTGCTGTGATTTTTCTTTATGATAATTATATTCGTCTTGTACGACTTTACGAATTACAGAATAGATTTCGTGGGGTGATGCTTCTCCACAAGAAATAGCATCATGTAACCAATTCTCAAGATTTTCTAGAGAATACTTTTTATAATCCATAATCAATCTTCTCTGGGTTTGGGTTTAGAGCACTCGTGGCAGTAGTACGAGAATCCATCACGAAAGTATTTTACCACCTGGAAGTGGTCTTCGTCAAGGGGTTTCTCTACACCACATTTGTCACAAATCCTGTTCTTTTTTGAGTTGCTTACGGATTCGTTTGAGTTCTTTGAGTTCCATTTTAATATTTTTGTAAGCAGTGTCAGCATCTAACTTTCCTCCCATTTCAAGGGCAATGATAATGTCTACTCGTGTTCCAAAATGTGCAAGGGCTTTTTCAAAGTCATCTAACTCATACATCTTTACCAATCCATTTTTCTGCGGTTAGTATATCTATGCGAGTATCAACTGCATCAATAGAGTTCATTATTTCGTAAAGAGTATTTGTTGTTTCTATATTTTCTTCTTCCAACCTCTTAACATCAAGCAAGAGAGACTCATATTTTTCTTCAAGTTCAATTAACTTTGAATAAACATCATTAGTTTCTAAAATCGATTTCTCACTGGGAGAGATGAACCACTTAATCAATTTCCGAATCATTTTTCATACTCCTCAATTCACTTTGTACAAATATCATTTCATCTTGAAGTCTTACAATACGTTCATCAAATGATTTAATCCATTCAATAATCATATACTCTTCGCCAGTTTCGTCATTTTTAACCGTGTAAAAATAATCATTTCTATCTTCATCTTCATAAGGATAAAGACTTTGTTCTAATCTTGATACGATTTGCCAGAGAAATATTCTAAATGTTTTTACCATTATCGAAATTTATACATATTTAACTTTACAATCCATCACTTCAGAAGAATTTAAATTTTTAAAATCATAATCATGATTTTTTAAAAATTCTATTTTTTGTTTTAATGGTATAGCAAAATAATGAATTAGATAAGGTTTAAATGCATTTCCATTTTGATAATGATCATAAATGTCGTATGCTACAGTTTTAACTTTAAGACCATACTTAGCAATGTTTCTACTTACAAGATAATCATCTAATACGTGTTTATTATCATATCCAAAATTTTTTTCTATGAAGGTTAGTGATATTTCGTCAACAAAATCTAACGGATTTTCATAAGGTTTCCATAGATGTCTAGTCATATCACTAAACATTGTGAACCAAGTGCAAGCTCCTAAATTTCTACCATCTCTTCTGGAGTAATTATTTGGTTTAAATCTTATTGGATAAAGATCGCATCCATAAAAAAGAACATTACTTTTATCAAAGAATTCTGTTAAATCTGGACAGTTTGGGTGTATAATTGCATCAGCATCTACAAAAAATGTCCAGTCATAACCCTCACTCATTTCATAAATTTGAAATTTTTCAATATTTACCGGGTCATTTAAAAATTTTCTTTTAGTTATTGGTTTAAAATCTGCACCTATTCTGTCAGCATATTTTTCCATATAAGGAAAGGTTATTTTTTTGATTCTTTCATCATAATTAATATCTAAAGTAACTAAAAGTTTTTTCATCACAATAATCCAACAGATTTCAAATAACGTCTAAATGCCATAAAACGTCCCAGAGATGGTTGTCCTGGAACATTTAGTTGATGACAAATCTCACAATATTCGATCCAAGATGCCCAAGGAGTAGTTTTATCAAGAACGTGATAAGGATATTCTACAGTAGTTCTTTCCAAAATTGTTCTCCCTTTTGAAGTGCTAATACTACGGTCGTATGTTCTCTTGCGTGTCTATCAAGATCCTTTTCTTCAAAGTAAATGTTTGATCTCTCTACAGCACAACGAAACACATCTGCCCAGAGTTGTTGTTTATGCGTCAGTCTGAGTTTCATTTTTGTTAAAACCAAACTTAATCTTTTCTTCTTCTGCACGAAGTTTTTGTGCAAGACCACACACAGTTTCCATCACTTTAAGTGTGTCTTCTGTGGTTGAGTTGTCAGGCATACGACTACGAACAATGTCAAATAGTGGGAAGAATTGCTCTGCTGCCTTTTGTACTTCTTCAGGAGTTAGTGGGTTGTTGTTCATTTTTTAGTTTATGAAGTTCTTCAAGTGCTTTTACAGTTTCTTCAGTCTCTTCCCATTCCCAGGAATTTCCGTTCTTATCAACAAATGTACGAGTTGTCATAGTTTTCCTCCAACAGTTCCTTCATGTTTAATTGTATCATCAGACCATCCTTCTTGCAAGCCCTTGAGGTAAAATCGTGTTGCTCTGACACACTCTTCCTCAGTTAATGCAGTAATCAGACCCTTACCTTCTTTGTCCTTAGAGTCCCACAATCCATACTTCTTTTGCTCCACATAGAAAGCATCATCAATTAATTGTTTTTCCATGATTATGTAATGTTATTTGTCGTTCAAGTTCAAATTTGATTGGGAGGAGATGTGAAGTAAAGAATGCTTCGTAGTTATTCTTCCTCACAAGATTACCAATATTCTCCACTTGTTGTAGAGCAAGAATAAGATTAGTTTTGCTGGTCATCTTTCAAACCTTCAACATGTTCCATAATGACTTTGATGAAGTCTTCTTCAGTCCAGGTGTTAAGAATACTTTCTGTAGGAGAAGTTTCATCCCAGGTGATGGTGAATGATTTGTCTTCATTTTCAGTTACTTGTATTGTCATTTTTTAGATTTTGAATTGCGAGAAGTGTTTCTAGTGGAATCCACGCTGGGTTTTCGTCCTTTACTTGTACCAGAACTTCCTTTACTTTTTGGTTTAGGTTTTTGTTCCACACTTCTCTTACGTTCTTTACTGGTGTCAACGGGTTCTCCATCACGATAGTCAATCTTAATAGTTCTCTTATCTAGTTTATATCTTTCTAGGTATTTGTCAAGGTGTTCCTGACACTCAAACCAGCAAATTGTAGAGTTCTTCTTTTCACCAAACTCAAGACGAAATCCAAACTTATCATAGGGAAATAGTTCTGTGCTAATCACTCTGCTGCCCTCCATTCTTTACGCATTTGTTGATATACAGAATCGTATGCTGCTTTATCTCTTACTTCTTTGAATATCTGTGCTGCTTGTGCTTTTTCGTTTGTTTTCCAATCTACTTCTTGAGGACGTACCTCTCCAGACGAATTGTACTTTCGTCCACTCTTATGATTCGCATACCTTCTGGCCCTAGTGAATCCCATCTCAAGGAATTTTCGTGCCATATCCATTCCAATGAAATCCTTCTGTCGTTTATAATCTTGATACATTTCGTATATCTTAGCAGAAGATTTACGAGCAGTAACCACATCTACAAATCTCCAATGAGCACAAATGTCGTCAGTATAAGGGCGCACCAATAAAACTCCTTGCTCTCCCCTTCCAATACGATAAAGTTTGCGATTCTCTGGAAGTGTGAAGTCCAGAACCTTATAGTCCAAGGCATAATCAAACTCTTTCACGTCTGGGGAAATGTTCGTACTCAACCACTCTACCATACTTGAAGTGGATTCTACAACGGGGCCAATGTTCCCACTGACCATCCCAAGTTGCTGGATAAATCTCCACATATTTGGTGATGGGATGAACATGATACTTACCGTGAACTCCTGTAGGTATCCACTCATAGTTTAAGAATGGATGTTTATCACTGTATCGTGGGTCATCTTCTTCAATAATCTCAAATGTGGAGGTTCCCCTATAATCACCAACCCACAAATAACCAGCAGGGTCTATCCAGAAGTGTGACATCGTGCCACTATATCCTTCTTCAATATCTTTTGTCTGACATTCTACATTTGTAAATTGTT
>Ga0129333_10001811_pt1 | contig 19640 bp, 19 predicted proteins | sample CPB6_08_DNA_FD_94474 | JGI IMG/M metagenome (GOLD analysis project Ga0129333, IMG submission 94474) | Freshwater to marine salinity gradient microbial communities from Chesapeake Bay, USA - CPBay_Sum_0.6_0.8_DNA | ecosystem: Environmental > Aquatic > Marine > Coastal | place: USA: Chesapeake... | reverse complement strand
TGGTTCACCATCTAAAGGCAAAAAGCGGTACTTGCCAGACAAGGCGTGGGACTCATTGTCACCATCAGAAAAGGCTGCTACAAACAAAGCAAAGGCCGAGGGAAACCGCAAAGGCAAGCAGTACGTAGACCAGCCTAAGAGCATCGCCAAGAAGACTGCTAAGCACCGAAAGGGGGAATGACTATGTGCAAGGAATGTGGATGCGGACTCAACAACCCAAAGGCCCCCGGTTTCGGTAAGGGACCAAAGGGTGGCAAGAAGAGGGAAGCCGCCAAGAAGGCTCCGGCCAAGAAGAAGAAGTGAAGTAAGTCTTAGTCAGTAGTTACTGATGCAAAGCTTAGAGCCACCCTTTCGGGTGGCTCTTCGCTTAGGGGGATTAAGTTGTGTGTCTCCAAAACCAACCAACTTCTTGGTTGTTATGTTGACTTCAGATTACCACTGCTTCTGGGACTCGACAACCAGATCCATGATCTTTTTTAGAAGTGCATGGTTTGCGTTGAACCCGATCTCGGTACCGTCACTTAGAAGTACGATAATAGAACCGATTGTAACTTCCTTATCGGAAGCAGACAGCATATTTACAGCGTCCTCTTTTGACTTAGGGTCAAAACCCTTGTCCTTAGCCATACGCTTAACAAGCGCGGCTGGCATCATCTCCAGAGTTTCACGCTCATACTGGGTGTCCCCGATGTCGGGCATCTCATCTTCGACCACTAGTTCTGACTCCTCCTTGGCTGAATCATCATCAAGGATGATCGGAACAAGCCCGTTAGTTAGTTCAAGTGTTGGTAGGCGAAGGTCAATTGCCTGTGACGCGACACCCACTGAGTAGGTTTCTTTTTCCTGGTCCCATAGAACCAGGGCCATGCCCTCAACTTCTCGGTTCTTAAGGGTGCTCAAAATCTGAGCGTCTACATCGTCAACGACAGTAACCGATGTTGCTTTTGAAGCAAGGGCTTTCGGTACCGCCTTCACACCGTCTTTTGCAACGATTGAAAATGACGCATCGTTGTCAATTACCCAGTCGTACACTGCCTCAAGGCCATCAGTCACCTTTCCGTACCACGGTACGATGAACATCGGCTCAAGACCAATGTCATTAAGTGACGCTTCGATTACCTTGCGGGATGCTGATCCCGACCCAATAACTCCGTACGCTTCGCGCATGGTTCTCCTTTACCGCAGGCTCTTTCTGTGGGCCATATCCCCAGAGAGTGTTGCCAAGCGTAGCGCCGAGTGGGTAGCTCCCGCAACAGTAGCGACAGCCAATCCCGACAAGGCTATGTCGTCTAGTCCGATCAGGAGTGCTGCCCCGTAACTAAGGACAATGCTTGCGATCAACTTTACCCATGGCATTGGTTCCTTGGGCAGCAAGGAGTCGATTAGCTGAATAGTTTTGTATACCGCAAGTCCGGCGATTAGTAGTTCCATAGATCAAAGCTTACTCATAATGGGGTGAGCGGACCAATCGGAAAAGTTCCGATAAGGTCAAGACCCGGAATAACGTTCCAGTTAAGACTCCAGATGGGTGTTGCGACGTTGTTGGGGTCATTACTGTATACAGGGTTTGCATACGATATCTGTTTTACTGGAAGGATTAGAGGAAGATAACGATCAGCTAATGATCGTGTTTTCCTATAGTTAGAGTTGTACACAGAATAACTTTGCTGTGCTGGGCCCTCTATGTCAGAGCTGGGGTCATCGGGGTTGTACCACCGGTAGTCAGACGTCCTTTGTCCTGTAGCGTAGTTAATAACCCATCCACCTTCTGTTGAATCTCCGTCAAAGTACTTGCCACCAATAACTCTCTCCAAGAGCATCTTTTGGAAGCCCTTTCCAATGTTTGCGGTGTTGTTTAGGAACAGTGTAAGTGAAGAGTTTTGCCAACTAACAGCGCCACCAGGAATCGTTAACTTCCAGTACTTAATTCCGGCGATTACCGTCGGCTCCCCTGCCTCGCAGATTAGGTAGTCATCCTCAGTTCCTGAGTACCCAGCTGAAGCCGCTCCGGTGCTGATTCCGTACAAGGCAACGCGAACCACCTCGTCCTGAGCGTTTTCAATAAAGTCGCCGTGCATTGAGAAGTACAAGCTTTCTCCGCGCAACACTGGGATAAGGTTGTCAATTGTTTTGAGATAAGACAATGATCCACCAGAAGCAGGATCTGGAGCGTACTGCCAATACTGTTCGTTGATCTCTTCGTTGAACTGCTCATCAGCATCGGCAAACTCGTCGTAGGGACTCAATGACGAGAACGGTGTACCACCTTCATATGTAGCAGTAACTGACGCACCAGAAGCTGGTCCGGCCTCAAATGTAGAAGTAAAGGTTGTGGTCTTAGGAGTACCACCAACTAGTGAACCTGCGGCACCACCAATGATGTTGGGGTCTTTAAGCATGTTGACACGCTGGGCGTAAATGTCAATTGCTGGGAATGTTCCTGATAGGTTAAAGCTTGCTTCAGATCCAGTCGCTGATTGAACAATCAAAGCAATACTTGCCGGTGTTCCTAGGGCGCGACGAATAAAACCAACACTGTGTAGAATGTTTCTAAGCTTTGCTGCCCCCAGCTCGTCTGACCGAATATCAACGGTTAGATCCTTTGCTAGTACGTCTAGGACTTCAGAGTGGGCTAGTAGAGGGTCTTTACAAGTTATCAAGTAATCAACTATTGTGCGTATGCGGTCCGCTTCAAAGCCAAACAACGAAATCATACGCTTCAGTGGTCCACCATTTCCGGTGTCCAAATCAGCATCCTGCAAACGGTAGTACTCAGGTATTTTGGCGTACATATCATCACTACACCCATAGTTATATGGAGGCAGTTCAGACAGGGTTGCTACACGATCGTAATAAACAGACCCAGATGTATTTTCGTATCTAACGAACATCGAGTAATAAGCCCACTTACCAGGCTGTACATAATGAGTAAGACTGTTTGTACTTGCTGTGTCTACGAGCAAAAGACCCTCAGCGATAGTCTGAGGTTCACCTAAGTCCGAGTAGACGATAAGTACTCTGGTTGGCTGGGGAGTTGGTGTGAGAACTGACACCAACTCAAGGTCCCAAGTAAGTCGTAGTTCATTGTAATCCATTACTTGGACTTCAAAGAATGCGATACCTGGACGTCGGCTACCTGGGACAGTCGGCTCTAAGAGAAGTGACGGCGGGGCTAGATCATCAGACTTTAGTTGAGTGTCCTCATCAGTCCTTACAACCAGGCCAACAGAGGCAGCCTCAGACCCAACCGGGTACTGCAAATATGTACCGAATACCGACGCCGAACCCGCTGATGCGGGTCCCGAATCGGATTCGTACTTTTGTATTGTAAAGGATTTACGAGCCATTTAGCACCTATGCCGTGATTCCGCCAACGGTAACCAGCGTTACATTTCCTTTTCTTACAAGCTCAACGTTGGAAGGGGCGGTTCCTGTTACTTCTAACGTTGCGTAATCAACCCCTTCAACTGAGTGAACAAGTCGGTATACGTCACCAATTCTGATGTCTTTACCAAACTCGACGGCCTCAATCGTAAACAACGAATCTATTACGCTTTGAACAACCCGCTTAACCGCCGCAGCCTCGTAGCCATTGGTTACATATATTGTTCCATTAATAGACTTTGGACGAAGAGTAATTGTTGACGGTGCGTCAACAACAATTCCCAACATAGATAGCTGCTGCAATGTTCCTTCTACAGTTGCAACGACTACTGGGTCAACAGCAATCGTTGTAGTTGAATACGAAACATAATCAGCGATGTACGGAATTGTGTATATCGCTACCGTAGATGTCAATGGGTTAAACGACGCTACTGCTTTGTAAACACCAGTTAGTTGTAGTGAAAGATCTACGTAGTCTTGTAGTGTTACCGCACGAGATTGTGTTTGAATAGCAGCCTTGATAGATCGTTTAATAGAATCCAAACTTTCTCCGTTACTACCACCAGTTCCTGATGAAGAACTAGAGATAGAAACTCCATTGGTTTGATTAAACTTAAATCCAAGAATCTTATTCTGTGCAATGTTTCCAGATTGCCCGTTAGTGGTGTCATAGCTAACGGTGATGCGTACTCCTACTGGGGGAACACGTCCACTAACTCGGTTACCGAACTGTACTGCGGTAAAGCCTTCAGGGGTCGTGTATACCGAGAACCCGCTGACGTTCGTGGGTACTGCGTTAATATTTTGCACCTTTGTCCACTCGGTACCCGTAACACCGTCTTCGTAAACAAACACTCGTACCGACGACGGAATTACCTGCGAGTTTGAAATGGTGTAAACCTGACCAACTTGACCTGTGGCGCTATTGGTAAGAGTTTCATCTGAATACTGTTTGCCCTCATAGGCAACAACGCTTCCGGTTTGGCCAGCCAGGATTGATACGTCCACAGAACTATAAAACTCATAGTTTGCATCCGAACCTTCACCAACAAATATTGTTCCACTTGGTATTGTCACCGATGCCGAGGAGGAGTTCGCCAAGAACACAGTTACGCGGGCGGGTGTACGGTTACGGGGTGTGTAATCAAACAGGTTAGCCAGGGCAAGAATGCTTTCCCGTTGAGACGCTGTTTCAATAAATGCCTCACCCGCAGCACGGTCAATGTAGTAATGCATGATGTCGCCCATGTAAGCCCACAGGTCTACAAGCAACATCGTAAAGTCAGACGGGTCGCGGTCAGTCCAGTCCGGTAGCACACGTTCGGCGCGGATCAGTAGATCTCGACGGATATTTTCATAGTCTCGACTAGAGAAGTCAAAGCCAGGTGTATTCAGCGGCATTACGGTCTCCTAGATGATGCTGTCTTCGGTAAGTTCTGATGGAACGGCTATGTTAAATTTTACAATCTGTGGTGAACCAATTGGTAATCTGTAAACTACTGTTACACCCAGTGTTGTCTCTGGTCTCCCATAAGACGCCACCGTGTCGGGTGGGGAAATTCTTATATCAAGTATACTCACTCGACTGATAGATTCTGATGTGTCCTGCTTAGCGTCGATAATAAAGTCCGCCAGGGCCAGCTCATCAATCATGTCAAACAGTAGGCGTCGGATACCAGATCCGTAACGATGGCGCATTACGCGTTCGTATTTATTGGTAGTTAGTACATCAATTATCTTTTGCTCAGCAATAACACTGGGTGAAGTGGTGATTGATGTCTTTCCACCAACAAAGTTAAAGGGAGTTTTTATCGCTCTCATAATTACACCTTAATTATGTAGTTAACTACAATGTACGGGGGCATTGTTTCAAGTGCGGTGCCGGAACCAGTATCTCCTGTGTTACCAGTGGCTGCACCACTGTTAGCTGTGTTCGATGCACCAACTGTTACGCTTACAGATACTGAGGCACTCCCAACTGCCACTGTGTGAGAGTGGGAATTATCAGTATTAACAGTAATGGTGTGGTTATGGGACCCTCCTGACAGAGTGTTTCCTGCGTTCTGTACCGGTGGGTTTCCTGAGTTTAGGAACAGGCTGTTTAGGGCACCTGGAGATGCTATTGCACCAGTCTGTAGGCCGTGGGTGTGGGAACCATCACTACCACTAGATGCCGTGTGGCTGTGAGAACCACCGGATGAAGATGCCGTGTGGCTGTGGTCGCTTCCAGTACCAGATGCTGAGTGCCCGTGGCTTATGGTATGCGTATGACTGTTTAGACCGTGGTTGTGTGCAGGTAAATTAGATACAGCAATAGATCTAGTTGTTGCACCACCCTGATTGTTAAGAGTATTAAATATAGTTACAGAAGAATCCCTACCTACAGGCACCCTTGCTTTTAAGTTTGGCACATTAAATGTAGTGCTACCGTTTCCTGCACCATACGCCGTACCAATAGCTGTAAACAGCGATGAATAAGTTGTTCTAGACACAGCAGCACCATCACACAAAAGCCACCCAGCTGGTACGGAGGCTCCCGCAAATTGCATTATAGATCCGGAAGGTACATACTGTATTTCTTCTGGAGGTGGCTCCTCCCCACCACCACCACCAGATTCTGTGATTACAGCAAGGTTGGGGTATACCATATACACGTTAGAAAACCTGTCGTCTTCTACCGCTACTACCACTTGGCTACCGACTATGGGAACCTGCCATGTACCACTTACAGCGGCTCGCCCTATTTTTGAAACAGGTATAACCTCAGTCATGCCAAGAACTGCTGGTATGCGTACCTGTATGTCTCCCGTGGTCGCGGAAGCAAAAGACACAACTGCTCTGTATAGATTCATTCCATCATACATATAGATCTACTGTCTGCCTTGATGCAACCCAACGCTCATCAACGTAGTCGCTTGTAGGAATACCACTAGCCAAGGTTGTTGGCGGTACTAAAAACTCCCCCGACAGATTAAAGTCTCTACCGATGTGCAGATCCGTGTAGTAACTAGTGTTACCAATTGTGTGTCGTACTTCGCGCACATACCAGAGACCTTCGAACTCCGCGTTGTAGCCCTCTACCGATACAACCCCACCAGGAACAATCCCAGCTCCTGCTGATATACGGGTTTTAACGTTGAAGGCAAAGTGTTTGCGACGCTCCGCCTCAATCAATTTCTGGCCTTCACCTATTGAAGTAGCGTTATCAACCAGAGTGCTTGTGTACAGTGGAGTCTCACCATAACCAGACCAGGATGGTACTCGGCCCTGTTCAGGATCTGAAACCATTACAATCCTACCGTTGTCGTCGATAGACGATATGCGATATTTATATGACTTTCCGTCAGTTGTAAGGTGCCCAAATGTCCCAGTCAGCTCAAGTATTCCCCCTGGCGTTGGGCCCGAGTAGCTAGTTTGCGGAACTAGTTTTTCGTAAGAGGGGCGACGACCGATGGCTAGGAATGGGTCCCAGATACTCATGTGGGTACCGTGGACTGTCATCGAGTACCCGTAGGTTTCGCCTAGCCTAACCAGAAACTCCCAATCAGATTCGTTTGCCTGTACAGCATTTCTTATAACAAATTCATCACGAACTACTGAAAGGCTAAACTTATATGAACTAGCTATTTCTTGTGCAATTTTGTATATTGTTGTTGATCCCCAAACACGGCTCTTGGTGCTCTTCATCGATACAGACGCACCAAAGCAAATTAATTTTGCCGATATAAATGTTGACTGGTTTACTATCGGGGCTGATGCCGAGTAAACAGGTTCAACGTACATAACGTAACCAACAAATTCTTGGGTCCTACCAGCGCCTGATGATATTAGAAATCTTACAGGTGCATCAATGTAGTCCGTGATTGCTTTTGACGGCATACCGTCAATATGCACGGTCAGTACGTCATGCCTATTTGCAGATAAGTCTAATTCAATATTATTTATTGAAAAATAATTAACTTCAACTCCTCCTATCTCCAGTGCTACTTTTGGAGATAAAGGACTTCCACTATTAAGAATCATGACGGTATGCGAATTACGGTTCCAACTGGGATTTCATCAGGCCATTCAACTTGAGGATTGATGTCGGCAATTTCCCAGTATCGAGTTGGGTCGTTAAACACGCGTGCGGCTATGCGAGGAAAGTTGTCGCCCTCCCTAGTTACGTACTGGTAATAGGTTGTTGACTTGTAATTGACACGGTCAGCTAGTCGTCCACCCTCAGTGACTCTGTATCTACTAGAAGATCTGTATACGCCCATCTTTACCTCATAGTCCAGGTATGCGTTCTGGTGTGATTTTTGGAATTTGGTCACTTATGCCATTAGTTATTGTTGTGTTTTCTGACGACCAATCAACATTAAACTTTTGATTTAAGTTAGAATTTCCACTAGCTGCAAATATAGATTTATATGAACTTGATATCTCTCCGGCACTCCCGTAAGAGACCCTAAGTGTTACAGACACTTCTACTACGTAAAAAGCACTCTTTACCCATCCGTCAACGTCTGTAGCATCCTCGTAATTGTGGATTACTAGGTTTTGCTTTGCTTTGTTGCTTAAATTTGAGTTTCCCTTTATTGTCCTACGCCTGATTCGCTCCTTCTTTACACCATCGCCGCTAGCTCCGTAGCCCCATTCATTGAACGACGAAGCAGATTCCGATCCAGAGTAACTACCAATCTTTTTTAGATTTGGATTAGTTGTGTAAGTTTTGTTAGTTATGTTTAACAAAGCCTGCGACTGCGTTAAAGCATCACTACTATTAATTCCACCGTACAGGTTTACAGACCAGTCGTAGCCAATGGTGAATGATCCACCCTCTTGGTACAGCTTTAGTATGTCGTCTTCATCGGCCCCTTCTCGGTACGTGGTTCCATCAGGTCTTTCAACTGTTCTTCCACCTTCAATTGGCTTTACTTTTGGAAATCCTAAATAAAAGTTTCTTTCATTTATATAATTATTAGGATTTTTACCCGCTTCGTCATTTACCACCAAAGTCCAAATAGGTAACGGATCTTTCTTGTTGTTTACAACCTGGTCCCAGTAGGACAAGTCATTACTCAACCCCCAAGAAGTGCCGATGCCAAATTCACGACCAGTGGTGCTAAGCGCTTTTAGAATTTCTGCTTTTTCAGATTCATCAGCCGCACGCTGATCAGCAATAGCCTTAGCAGCAGACTTGAAAGTGCGTGTAAGGAATGTATCTTGACGAGCAAAGCCAATGTACATAGCGCTCATGCTCATAGTTACACGGCACATTATTGGAACCATCTTTGTATTAAACTTTAAAAAGTCAACGTTCGTTCCAGTGATAAAACCGTCTAGCATAAACAAACTAGAAAACATAACTCTTACTGGGTTCGGCATCAACAATCCCCAGTTACCGTAGTTTGCTTCTAAAATTTCAGTAAGGTTTGTGTCGTCTATTGCACCAAGAGAACTTTGGGTTTCTGATTCCGTACTATCCGTATCAGCCGAATCTGATTCAGATCCACTCTCTGTATCGGAGGTGTCCCCAGGCTGTGTGCTGTTTTCCTTACCGTAGATATACTCAGCGCTGTTGACAAACGTTTTCTTTTGAAACTCTAACATCTCCTTAGAAAACCCTTGACCTATCACAGAATACAAAATTCTTAGATCAGCAAGAACGCCGATATCGTAAGGGTCGGTTTCTGCGTTTATATTTAGAGGATCAGCTGACGCATCTGAATCCGTTCCCCTTTCCATGGTGTCCGCGGTTCCTCCAGAACGATTCCCCCCGCCCATACCCTTTGATAGTTCGTGAGACCTATCAAACATAAGGTCAAATGTAAAGTTAACGGCAGCGCCTATTGGTTGAGATAGTTGTTCCGGTGTCTGCAACAAAGGAAGGTAAATATCTTCACGCATTGACACGCTTTGTCTAATTTCTTGTGGATTAAATTGAAAGTTGCAACGACTAATTGGGACGTTACCGAACTGAGGTTGTTCTAAGTTCCGTATGTACCCCCTGTGAATACGGTAATCACCATTTTGTAGGGTATCTTTACCTTTGTTAAATTTGCGCTGTAGCTCTGCTTGTGCATCAAGGAATCTAATACTGCGGTCAGGAAACAGGAACGGTGGGTTTTCTTTACCACCACCAGTAGGTCCCGCATCGCGCGCATCCTGAGACCAGTTGATGTTGAAGAACCCATCCTCACGGTAACCCATTAGCTTCTCCTCAACGAGTCCATCTCAATTTCCTTACGGATTAGAGATGCTACTTCTTTAGCGACCCTTTGTAGATCCTGTTGAGATCCACCGCCGCTCATTATTATGTTAGGACTTATATTAAAGGTGTGTCCGCTACTAATTGACATTGCAGCAGTTCCACCAGAACCTGACATCTGACCAAGTTGCGGAGGTCCACTAGGGTCACCACCACTTAATGAGGTTGGTATTTTCCTGGATTCAAGTACGTCACGAGCGGCATAATCTGGAGCCCACGCGTCAACCATCTTTTCAATCGCGGAAATGATGTCGTAGGGATTGTTTGTACTTGACTTTAGGGCCTTAATTACACCTTTACCGTGGGTCTTAATATGGTAAGCATTCATTTTAAGACCCTGCTCATAGTTGGCGAAGTTCTTAACAGTGTGGGAGTTAAAGTCTGTCCAACCATCTAGGTTGTCAGAACTTCCCATGGCAGATGCTGTTGGCTTACTGATTACCGCCAACGGGTTGTACTTGGCTGCAGTCCCCTCGGCAGCAATCCATGCAGATATTGCCTCCATGTTTGCCAGGGTTATTGGGGCTCCTACTTCACGCAAGAAGTCTTGAGCCCACTTAGCAATGTCCACCCCAGAGCGGGCCATGCCTCCGCCCTTGAAATCCTTAATGGAAACATAGGTTCCAGCTGAGGTGGTCACTCCACCCTTCATTGACTGTGACCCACCGCGTCGTATGCCCGCAACACCAGCACCAGATCCCTGACTTACACTCTTTGCCACATTTTCAGCAATTGATTTGTAACCAGTAATAGGTTCTGTTAGGGCGCTTCCAGATTCAGAATGGTCTAGAGACTCACCAAAGTTTGAGTCCGCCTCAAACGGTGCCGCGTCGCTTACCGAGTGACCCCACGTGGCACCTTCTTTTTCGTACATTGCGCGTGAGTTTGGTAACTCTTCTGGCTGTACGTGCCATGGCTCATTGTTTACGCCAGCAAAATGCTTGAGCCCATACTTGTGGGCGTTCTTAACTACCCAATCCAGATCCCCTGTAAGGTCAACGGCCAATCCAATTTCATGCATTGAACGGCCTGGGGGGGCTGCCGCAGCACCACTTACGTGCTCCCAGTAGGAACCCTCCCAATAGATGTTCTTCTTACCGTTTGAAGATGTTTCTCTATCTGTTTTGCGGTACCGGCTTAAGAACATTTGCCGCTGATCGGATGCGCTTCTTACGCCGTTACCAAACCCAACCTTCGGATTATCGGAGAGCATTTTTGAAATCCGCTCGCGCATCTTAGGGTGCAACTTTGTAAAGCTTGGATTTGTAGTTGCAGAACGCAAGTTGGGACTTGATGAACCACCAGAAGAGGACCCGTCGGGGTCACCCCCCATGCCAAATCCACCAGTTACCCCTTGGAATACCGAAGTTGCTATACGGTTCTGACCAACAAACCCGAGAATGCCCGACAGTTTGTCTTCAAGGGCACCAAATGCTTGAGTAAGCGTCTGAGTCTGCCGTTCTAGAGCAGCATAGTTGTCGACCTGACGGCGATAGAACTGCTCATCACGCTTTGTTTCAAGTCGTTGCGTCTCTTCTACTTGGGTAGCAAAGTTTTCCTCAATCCCCATAAGACGGCGAGCGCCTTCCTTACTAGGATCGTACATCCCCTTGCCACCCTTTTCTTTGTAGACAAGGTTTTGTTGGGCGTACTGAATTACCTGAGTCTGCATCTCAGGTGGAACACCCATTGAAGTTAGCTTGGCCCTAGTTACTGATCCAGGTAGCAGAGCACCCTTAACTATTTCTGGGTCTGTCAAACCAGCAGTTCTAACTAGGTTTTGCATGACACTCATCATGGAGTTCTGGCGACCACCAGGACCAATGAGACCGGTTCCGGTCATCATAAACATACGGTTAGCAACTGGTGCACTTGCCAATGACCCCATCATCCCTGTTACATCAGCAGTGCTCATTTGATATCCGCTGATAGTACGCATAGCCTCAACACTGGCAGCCTGTGGAAGGCCTTGAATACCAGTCTGGGATTCCATAGCCATTAGCTGGTTAATACCACCGGCACCAAGTCGGTAGTTAGTGAGGGGCATACGGTATTGAGAACTAACCTGAAGTTGGCTAAGTCCGGTCATCTGTTGGTACAAGACTGACATACGGTCTGCGTCCAACACACCCTCGCGGCCACGCGCAAACCGTGAGTTTGCAGCGTTAATACCCATGTTGATGCCGCCTAGTATTGCGGTACCGGCGGCGGCCATGCCGCCACCTTTCATAAACCCGCCAAGCATCTTAGTTCCGCCACCACTAGACACTCCGGTAATGGCAGCATCTGCAGCCCCACCCTTTGAGGTGCTGGCAACAATTGCTGCCTTTGCCTTGTCTATGCCGCCAACTACCTGGGTCTTTGCGCTAGTTGTGGTTACCCCCTCAGCAGCTGCAACACCGCCACCACCAAGGGCACTTGAGATATCCGCCTTTAGTTGCTTACCAATCTTGGCAAACTCATCAGAGATATCTTTAAGAAGGGGCTTAATAGCCGTACGAGCTTCGTCTATTGACTTCTTTATATCCCCGCCGCCGAAGGCACTCCGCATCTGGTCAACGCCAGTAAGGCCAAGGAATTGAGTTACATTAACTTCCTCTGCCATGGGACTCCTCCGTTACTGATTACGCCATTTTGCCATACGGAACCAGAAGTCCCGTTGGCGTACGGTCATAGACCGCAGGTCCGTCATGCTGAACCCTTTGTAAACAGAGGCTATTAGTTCGTATTCCCAATAAGTATACTTCAGATTAACTAAGTAAAAGTGAGATCCAGTCGATCCTGATAATCATTTCCTGATCACAGTGAGCGCACGGGACCTTCACCTCCTCAAGCTTTGGCCCCGCCTTCACATCGAGGACTGACTTAACCATCTTGTTGCGGTCGGCCACATTAAGTGACTTGGCCCACTTTTCAACATTTGCTGGCTGTTCCCCGTCATTCCAAACGGCACAACGAGAGATCATGTAGGTGTTCTGTTCAGATGAACTCTGGGCCTTCTTGCTAATTGAAGAGCTGTCACCCGTAGTGGGTACGCGTAGGCGTACAACGGTACCGTTACGCAGGACAACCTCAATTGGATCGCGAAGATTGACAGAGGGTTCCTGTATTGGGAAATCCTCTTCAAGATCTATGCTTACATCGTTATCCTTGTCGCAATGGGGGCAGGTAGCCTGAAAATCTTTAACCTGCCCGTAGGTGGCACGGATGACTCCCAGAAAGAGGATGTCACGATCACCGATCGAAATGTTATCCAAAGCGTTTGGGTTAGCTGTTATATCAACAGTACCGACCCTGTTCACTGTTCGCTTAAGGAGAAGAAGCATGTAATCGGAGTAGCTAATAGAGCCCTTGGCCTCCACCCCAGACATGTACTCCTCATCCTCACCGGTCATTTCACGGACTTCAGCCTCGGTCTGCCACATACCACTGACGGGGTCAACAAGTCCCCGCTGCATGCTTACGATTAGGCTTTCTGATGGGCGAAGTTCGGGTACAGGGTCTTTTATCGCGCTATTGAGCGCCGCTGCGTCGGATTGAGTACTCATTTTTCTCCTATTGATTTAATTATCAGCCACCGAGGCTAGCTAGTGAAGCTACTTCCTCCGGGCTCCAACCTACCACAAACCCCTCATGATGAACGGTTAGCTGCTGCACAACGATGCCACTGTCACCAGCGTTGAGGTCGCTGAGTGAGTAAGCGCCTGGCCAGCAGTTGAACAGCTTGAAACCAAAGCGGGCGTTTCCTAGCTGGAGGTTATTACCCTCTACTGATCCGGGGCTGTTGTACGAGCCAGCGGAAATCGGGTGATCGTAGACTTTAACCAGAATGTCGCATCGGTAGTCGTTGTCCGCACTGGTTGAGCCACCAGAGGCCTGGTTCCATGAGTGCAAGAACTGCTGCCACTTGTACATCTGTGACTGGTTTTCAAATACCCCGCGGCTAAAGGTCACTGGCGCGAAGTCAGACTGACCGATGAACTTATGCGGGTGGGTATTCATACCGCCTTCACGGTACCCAACCATCTCGTTCTGAACAGACAATCCGGACATGGCGGCAAAACCGATACGCGATAGTCCTTGGGTCAGGTTGTTCAGGGAACCAGCAGCGTTGATGGTTACCTGAAACTTAAAGTTGCGAATCGGATCGCTTTTAGCTGAACGTGCCATTTATGACTCCTCAGAGTGTCGACGCGGTGTTGGAACCGCCAGTCCATTGGCTGATATTGATAACGATGAATTCGGCTGGGTATTGAAGTGCTACACCAACCTCCATACGTACTTCCCCATTGTTTACAGTGGTTGGCGTGTTGTTCGTTTCGTCGCAAATTACATAGAAAGCTTCTGAGGCGTTAGCACCCTTAAGCCCGCCTGACCGCCAGAACTCGCTAAGTACAGCAGATGCAGTCATGTTCAGACGCGTCCACAGGCGATCATCGTTTGGTTCGAAGATTGCAAATGACGTTGCGTCTTTGAGACTCTGCTTCAAGTAGTTAAGCGAGCGGCGGATTGTGATGTACTTACCGGGCGTAACCTTGTCGAGGGTGCGGGCTCCGTTAACCACGATGCCAGCGCCAGGAACCGCCTTAAACAAGTTGATGCCATAACCATCGTACAGAGTTGCGGATTCTGCCGAGGTGAAGTTGGCTGTAAGGCCAAGGGCGTTGCGAACCTCGGCTGAGTAACCTGCTGGTGACTTAGCCACCGAGCGAGTGAAGTCAGTACGCACGTACACACCTGCAACTGCGCCACCCGGGTAGGTATTTCGGATTGCTCCTGGGCCAGACTTTGTTGGGTCGACCATCTTCAACATTGGGTAGTAGATAGCCCCGTACGAAGACGAGGTGTAACCACCAACTGTTCCTGCACCTATTGTGGTTACGTCAGTCGACGTGGTTGGATCGATAATTACGAACGAGTTGCCACGTGCCTCGGCTTTTGCTAGTAGAGCGTTAACAACGGTGCTACTGGTTTGACCAGGGGCGTTGAACAGAAGCACACCTTCAATTGGGTCAAAGCTCGCCAGGGCACTCACGTAGTGAGATGACTCTACAGGGTCTCCGTCCCTACCCTCTTCCAGGGTTGAGGGGTCAGTTTCAAATGCCCAGGCGGAGTTTGCTACAACACCTGAAGCAACGGTGACTGTTACGTACTTTGAGTAGGTATTAACAACTGTAGTTACGTAACGGTTGTTGGCTGGATCAGTTGACACCTCATTCCAGCGCTCTACCTCAACGTTGTCAAGCTTAACGACCAAACTAAACGTTGGCACAACGCTTGCAGTTGGCGAAACTGCACCAGCAACAGCAGTTACGGTAATGCCGTTACCCCATGCGCCCTCACTAGCTGCTGTAACGTTTAGAAGACCAGCAGAGGCAGCTCCGGTTCCGTTGGGGAAGTATGGAACTGTTCCAAACGACTTAGCGGCCAGTACGCCGTCACCAGCGGTGCGGAGTACACGAAGGATGTAAGCATCGCGGCCACCATTAGCAAAGTAGTGGTACACCGAATAACCAAGTTCGTGGTCAATAGAAATGTCACCAAAGGTTGACCGGAATGAGCTCCAGGAATTAATCAGAGTTGGCGTTAGCGGTCCACGGTCGGCTGTTCCGACAAACGCAGCAACAGCCTGTGAGTTATTGGCTCGTGACACGTTGCTGAGAAGTGGGGACTCACTTACGTATACACCTGGGTTTGAATATGTGGGCATTTAAAAGACCTCCGAGAACGGGGTGGTGAATACAGAGGGGCTCTGATTGTCTGCGTTTTTAATATTACCAACAACTGATGTAACTTGCTTGACCTGAACTAGATCAGAGGATGCTATTTCTGCAGACATATGTATAGTGTATATTTTTCTAAATATACGTTTACGATATGCTGCTTCTCCATCGAGTAAATCGCTGTTTACCCATGAGACCAAGTCGAACCTTCGTATAGTTCCATCTTCAGGAACTTCTATGAATCCACGTCTAAAGGGAACCACTCGACGCAACAACTTAGAGGTTAGTTGCCTATCGTGGAGGGCGCTGCGGGCATAGGTGGACACCTGGTAGATAAGTGTTACGGGAACAAAAGAGTCTGTACGCAAGTACTTGTCCGTACCTAGTTCTGCAGCCATTCCTGCAGCGTCTAGCTCAGACGGGTAGTAATCAATGTACGTTGGTGATGCTGATGCTCCAGCTACGGTATTTGAGTAGTAATAAGTTTGCTCGGAATGTTGGAGGGACCTGTTGTGCGAAAGCCCAACGTGTTCAATTGTAATGAACGGGTATTCCTTTTCCTTCTCCCCTTCTGGATACCGGAAGAACACTTTTGCAATTCGCTCAGCGTCCCTGTCATCCGATACAGCGATATTTGAAAATCGAGACTTTACGGCGGCATCCTCAGCCAGGAGGAACCCCGGATGACTCATAGCGACACCGTACCTTTAGTAACATTGTAATCTTCAGTAAACTCTGCGGAGTAGGTGCGCATCACCGCTACGGGGGGAGATTCTGGAGTCCCGTACTCAAGGGCCTCAGCTAACGCCATTTCCTCAGGGGTGCCCTGGGCGCTAACTACCACCTGGTTGTCTTCAGTAACAGTGGCCGTAAGTAGGCGCGATGCCGACCCCCATAGCTCAGGAGTCGACGCCTCCTCCCTGACACGGGCCGTGTACTTGCTGGCGGCTGCGGCGCGCATGAGTGGGGCAAGGAAGTTATTAGATACCGCCCCGTAGACCCCGACAGACCTAATAAGAGCGTCGGCCATAGAAGAACTGAAAGAGGATTGAGATGTAGGAGTAGCCTCGCTCATGGCTGTCCTCTCATAGTTCTAGGCAGTTGTAGTGTCCAACGCACGTTGAACACTATAAGTTTACCCTAAAGTGGGGAGCGTTGCAGGCCACGGATAGTTATCTACCCTGAGTATTTCAGGACCTGGATCATTAATAAATTCTTGATCTATAAAGAGTTCTTGACCAGAAACAAGAACAAACACGTCGTCACGTAGACGACCACGGACCCGATAATCGTACACGGAGTAATACCGTCCATCATATAAAAATATATCATTTAAGTGGTGTCGGTATTCCCAGGGTGCGTATAACCCAGCGTCTCGCATATCTTGAATGGACACAAATATGTCCATGTTTTGAGTTGGCTGTCTGGCCTCTGGTATAGACCTCTTTTGGTCCTCGGACTCAGAACCAAGAAGTATTGGTAGTGCTACTCCAGGCTTGTAGCTCCGTCCGCCAGAACCCGGCACACCTTCATCGTAAATATCATCGTAAATACTGTTTACAGATGCCGACCCAAGTGGCTCAAATTCATACCAAATAACCACTTCTCCGGCGACCTTGTGGTGCTTTCGGAAGTGCTTATTGATTAGACCTAGCTCGCGACGTACATCCATCAGTAGTAGGCAGTGGTGGTTTGCCCAGACCTGGGAGTAGTGTCAACGTAAACATCTTCTCGCAACTTGTCGTCTTGAATCTCTCGGTCAATTACACCCGAGTCAATATCTGGCCACAGGCGCTCCATCGGTGAGTAGTCACCGAACTCCTTGGGCTTATACAGCGGCACAAGGCGATTAGTGGTTCGTGAAGTGCGCCGCAAGCTGAATACTTCGATACGGTCAATACCAATATTAAGGGCTGTCGCGTGACGCTTGTACTCCCCCTCCCACTGCGCCAGTAGGGCCTGCACCATACGGAAACGCTGGCTAGCGGGAATGTGTACCGATTCTGAGGTAATCACGTCAATGTCGCGGCTGTACTCTGTAAGGAGGGCCCAGAGGCATTCAACAATCGCAGCGATACCTATTGCGTTGATTAGCATGTCTGACATCTCTTCAATGCCGACACCAAGATCCTTAAGGTGCTTCTCTAGGGCGCGTTGAGAATAAAAGGTCAGGTCAGCGGGGGTAACCCATTCGTAGTAATAACCTTCTACCAGTATTTTTGATCCACTGGATGGAATACTGGCTAGACGCATTACCCCGTTACGCTCGTCAATTGAATAAGCAGAAGTGCCCAGCTCAGTTGTAACCCCGCCAGATGTGTACGTCGCAATCCACATACTGTCCTTATCGATGTTTGTGTGACCTAGTTCGTAGGTGCGACCAGAAACATCAAAGGTTGTTTGAAAGAACTTAGGGAAGTCGCGCAAGTATGTTCGAGCGATTGTCTCTATGTCAGAAAAGGTAGCCACTTCAATATTTTACTACGAGTTTGGAAGTGTGTTTTGTCGTGGCTGGTTTATGCCTGGATGTGCATCTCGTAGTCTACGACTTGTTACGGATCGCTTTAGTATCAGAGTTAGTGCCCCAAGTCCAGTCGGCTTAGGCAAGTTACTCATGCGTACCTTATGTAGTATCTAACGTACATTGTACGTGGTTGGATGTTGACGGGAGTTGGGGATGCCTGTCCGGCAAACCCTGATTCAAGGTTTGTAGTTAGCGGGACATTAAAGGTGTGCTGGTGCGCCCCAGACGACGTCATGTTAACACTGGACCAGTTGGAGTACTTCTGGGCACCCATTGGACCAGCCGCAGTTTGTGGAGTACCACCACCTGGAGTATCAAACCCATCTCCAAAGTAGTTGCGAGTAAACACGTGACGGTGGTTACCACTTTCGTCGGTAGTAATACTTCCGTGTGCATGGTTGATGGTGTGGTTATGGCGGGGCATATTGCCCTCGGTGAGGGTCACACTGTTAGTGGTTTGCCCAACTGGTGTCGCCAGGGAACCGCCAGTTGTTGGAAGTCCGGCAAGATACATGCCACGAAGATCAGGTAGATAAAACCGTGTAGTTCCTGACTCCTGACCAAATGAGTAGTTAATGATCGGTGCCAGTGATGGGTACGCAACCGGGTCAAGGGGTGCGCCATTGCACTCAATCCATACCGCTGGGTTCGGGGGTGTCGGAAATAGCCAGGCGATTAGTGAGCCAATAGGCACTCCTGGATCAGCCTGGATATTGGCAAGTTCAACCCAGCTACTTTCGGTCCTCTTTACGTATACGCCAGAAGAACCAACACCTAGTGACCCAGTCTGTAGATAGAAATCGCCAACAGATCCCACCGTTGGCTGTGGTGCTACTGGACCACGGAATGGGATAGGTGTCTGAATGGTTTTGCGCTTATCGACAATCTCAGCTGAGGTGATACTGTTGCTAGCAAATCGATAGATCGTTGCAAGTACCACGTCGGTGTCAGGATCAAAGTAACTAAGTACGTTTAACCCCGCTGTCGACACAATGCGGCTTTTCGATTTTGGTAGAGCTGGGTTAACCGCAGACTCAATTCCGTACAAGCAAACCAGCGATGCGGTAGCCCCAGAAACACGAGCGATAACCATGTCGAACCGGGCTGTACTGGGAGGTGATGGGAGAGCCAGGTAGGTGTTTGGCTCAACCGCGTACACGGTGCCGTTGACGACAACCACACCGCCGGACACAGCGACAGCCGCGCCCTGCACGGTAGTGGGTGTAACAGCACACCCGCTAACAACTCCTGAGTTGGAGTTCCCTAATACTTCGAAGTCAATTGAATCCGGCTCAGACTGGTCCAGGGCAACGTACTTGTTGCCTGATGTGGTGTCTACTGCATTAGGGATTATGTAAGGCATCAGCCCACCTCAGAGGGTGTCGTAGATATTTCCAGAAGAACGAAGGTAATTAAAGAGGTCCTTGGGCAGCTTGTAACGCTTACCGTCTTCAAAGTTGTATGAAGTGCGGCCCCAGAACATCTTCCATGTGCCCTTAACGCGGGCATTTACAAGATTGGCATCGGCTGCCATTGCCACAACCGGCTCTTCTACAACCGGTGATCCGTAGACGACAACATCGTCGTCCTCGGCAACTTCTACGAATTCGGGATTTGTTTTACGGGACATTCCTAGCTCCTATTGGGTACATAAATGAAGATGGTGGGGGTGGTTACCCACCCCCACCATACTACATCATCCAGCCTCTGTGGCTCAGGAAATGGCACCACCGAGGGTGTTGAGGATGACTCGTGA
>Ga0129333_10001810_pt1 | contig 19641 bp, 15 predicted proteins | sample CPB6_08_DNA_FD_94474 | JGI IMG/M metagenome (GOLD analysis project Ga0129333, IMG submission 94474) | Freshwater to marine salinity gradient microbial communities from Chesapeake Bay, USA - CPBay_Sum_0.6_0.8_DNA | ecosystem: Environmental > Aquatic > Marine > Coastal | place: USA: Chesapeake... | reverse complement strand
ATCTCTTTGTGTTTTTGCTTCTTTGGTGGGAACTACTTCAATTTTGCCTGGTCTTCCTTTTGCGTGATATTCCAGGGCTTGTTGTTTACGTAGGTCACTAGCCATGCTGTATAAGATTGAATTTGTAAAGGTAAGTCAAATAAATGGGCCATTTTGAATAGTGTCAACCCCTTCGTTAATGGGGGTCTACCGAAATAGCTAGCCAGGCCATCAGGCTGACTCCTTGTTCAAGGGCTTTTTCGTCTATATCAAATCGCGAGGTGTGTACGCCATGGGTAATTCCTTTTTCTAGATTACGAGTGCCGAGCCTAAAAAAACAGGCAGGAATCAGTTGTGCATAATAACCAAAGTCTTCGGCTCCCATTCTGATTTCAGTTTCTCCTACATTTTTTTCACCAAATAACTGATTGGCTTGCTCCCTTGCTTTTTGGGTAAGTGTATTGTCATTGATTACGCAAGGATATCCCACATCAATATGAATATCTGCCTGCCCACCCATTGACTCCACTAACTCAGTTGTGGTTTTTTTGATTAGCTCATGTGCTTTCAATCGCCAGTTTTCATTCATCGCTCTGAATGTACCCATTAATTTTACTTCGTCTGGAATCACATTAGTTGTGCTTCCACCCTGTATTGATGTAATGGATAGAACGCAAGGGTTAAAAGGATCATTTTTTCTGCTAATCATTTGCTGCAATGCTGTAATCAAATGCGAACTAATTAAAATGGGATCAACAGTCATATGAGGTGAAGCGGCATGACCTCCTTTTCCACGAACTGTAATATATAGTTCATCCGCACTTGCCATCACTTTGCCTTCTTTGAAACTTACTTTGCCAAGATCCATTGTTGTGTGCACGTGTAAGGCAAAAATGGCATCAGGCTTAGGGTTTTCTAACACTCCTTCGTTGATTAATAAGTGAGCGCCACCTGGATTTTTTTCTTCGCCCGGTTGAAAAATTAGCTTCACCGTTCCTTCCCACTGGTCTTTAGTTTCTTGCAGAATTTTAGCAGCCCCCAAAAGACAGGCTGTATGAGCGTCATGCCCACAAGCATGCATCACACCATCTACACAAGAGCGATAAGGCACATCATTTTCTTCTTGAATGGGTAGTGCATCCATATCGGCACGCAACGCAATAACTTTCTTGGTTGGATTTTTGCCCTTAATTAAACCGATCACTCCCGTGTTAACCTTGATTTCATAGGGGATTTGAAATTCATCTAGCTTTGATTGTACAAACTTAGATGTATTGAATTCTTGATAACTTAACTCAGGATGACTATGAAGGTGACGACGCCATGCAATGACTGCAGATAGGTTTTCTTTAGCCAATTGTTTTATGAGCGTTTGCATGCCGCAAAAATAGGACTTGCTAAGATTTAACTTGATTATTCTTGATTGGGGGCTTCCTCTTCGCCTGGCAACTTTAATTTCACCTCAATGATATCATTGATCACAAATACGCCTTTGGGAAAAAGCAACTCAAGTCTTCTTTGATACGAATCAGCTTCCTTTCTCTCTTTAAAATTCCCCACTTTTACTTTATAGTAAGGGGATTGATGAAAGAGATAAGCTTTTAGTTCGGGAAAAGCGGTATATACTTTTGTTTTGGCAGCGAGCGCCTCATCACGAAGGGTTGTGCTGATAACAAGTAATCGATAGCCTTTTTCCAACCTTCTTGCATTACGACTGGTTTCCTCGTTGATCTGAATTTGCTTCTTAATTAACAGATCTAGTTTAGGATCTTTTTTTATGGAGACTGTGGGAGAATTCGTTTTGGTTATAAATAGGCTGTCCTGGCTTAAACATACACACGCAGTACACGAAAAGAATAACATTAGAAATAAGGAAATGCGACACATTGAGCAAAGTTACGTTTCCTAGTAGCTGTTTCCACTTCCAGCAATGGATTGAATCGGGTGCCAAGTAGTTTTGATCTCTTGAAGATCCATAATTAGGTAGGGAGACTGCCCTTGTGTGCTTGTTAGATCCATCTTTTTCCATTTGAATAGACGCTTTACACTCTTAGCGCCACTTTGCTGAATGGCAGTCCAATGATCTGGTTCAATGTCTGCAGCAACAATTGCGTTAATATCCATATGCCCACTTATCCAACTAGTTAATTCTTGGTTACTTCCTGTTAAAATATTAATAACACCGCCTGGTACGTCTGAACTGTGTACAACCTCTGCAAAACTGATTGCGCTTAGAGGTTGTTTTTCACTTGCTAATATAACTGTAGTATTCCCTCCGGCAATGCAAGGCGCAAGAAGTGAAATTAATCCTAACAGGGGTTGTTCTTTCGGCGCAATTAATGCAACCACGCCAGTAGGTTCTGGAGTAGAAAAATTATAGTGAGAGCTCGCAACGGGGTTTACCGCACTAAACAAAGCTTGGTATTTGTCACACCACCCAGCATAGTAAATAAGACGATCAACAGCATTTTTTATCTCTCGATTTGCAGCTGAAACAGATTGACCTTGTGCAACTAGCTCTTCTCTGAATTGCACTTTTCTGCTTTCCAGCATCTCGGCAATTCGATAAAGAATTTGTCCACGATTAAAACCGCTTCGATTACTCCATCCTCCCCATGCAGCTCTAGCTGCAACAACCGCATCGCGCAAATCTTTTCTGGAAGACAGACATGCATTTGCTATTGTTTTTCCTTGCGGATTTTTTATTGCATATGTTCTGCCTGATTCAGTTCGAGGAAATTGTCCTCCAATAAAAAGTTTGTAGGTCTTCCAAACTTCCAATCTTTCTGTTTTGCTCATAGCTTTTTATTAACTCAGTTGAACATATGGATAGAGACCGTGTAAGCCTCCCTCTCTGCCAAATCCACTTTCTTTATAGCCTCCAAATGGAGAAACCGGATCAAATAAATTGTAGGTATTTGCCCAAATTACTCCGGCGCGTAATCGTTTTGAGAGATTGAAAATACGAGCACCCTTATCTGTCCATACCCCTGCGCTAAGCCCATAAGGAGTATTGTTTGCTTTTTCTATGACTTCATCTTCTGTTCTGAATGTGAGTATGCAAAGCACCGGTCCAAATATTTCTTCCTGTGCAATGCGACTGCTTTGTGCCACATTTGAAAACAGTGTCGGTGGACAGAAGTATCCTTGATGGGGGATTTTACATTTACTCTGATAAAAAGTAGCTCCTTCTTTTTTTCCTATTTCAATGTAGGACTGAATCCTTTTTAGTTGTTGAAAAGAATTGATTGCTCCTATGTCTGTGTTCTTATCCATCGGATCTCCCACGCGAAGGGTGGCAAGTCTGTCTTTTAATTTTGCAATAAAAGTTTTTGCAATGGATTCCTGCACATAGAGTCGAGAGCCTGCACAGCAAACATGACCCTGGTTGAAAAAAATACCATTGATAACACCTTCCACGGCCTGATCGATCGGTGCGTCTTCAAAAATTATATTGGCTCCTTTACCCCCCAATTCAAGTGTTAGTTTTTTTGAGCTTCCGGCTAAGGTTGCTTGGATCAATTTGCCTACTTCGGTGGAACCAGTAAATGCGATTTTGTTGATGTTGGGGTGTTGCGTTAACAGGGCACCTGTTTCACCTGCGCCAGTAATAATGTTCACTACGCCAGGTGGTAGATCAGCTTCTTGTATGATCTCGGCTAGTTTTAAAGTGGTGAGTGGTGATGTTTCAGCAGGTTTAAGTACAACTGTATTTCCGGTGGCTAGGGCAGGGGCAATTTTCCATGCTGCCATGAGTAGTGGAAAATTCCATGGTGTAATTTGTCCGGCTACACCCAGTGAGGATACTTTTTGATTGGGAAACGCATAGGCTAATTTATCGGCCCATCCAGCATAATAAAAAAAGTGATTGGCTGCGGTGGGTATATCAAAATCTCTGCTCTCTTTTATTGGTTTGCCACCATCCAATGTTTCAGTGATGGCTAGTTCGCGTGCGCGCTCCTGCATAATACGCGCCACTCTAAAAATATATTTTCCTCTCTCCGCTCCGGATAATTTTTTCCAATATTTCTCATAGGCGTTTCGGGCTACTGTAACCGCTTTATCTACATCCTTTTTTGTTGCAGTAGCCACTTCGCTAAGTACTTCTTCGGTAGCTGGATTAATTGTATTGAAATATTTTTTCTCAACGGGTTGCTGCCATTTTCCATCAATGAAAAGCTCATATTTTTTAGCAAGGGCTGCAGGTTTAGCACTCTCCGGTGCAGGAGAATATTCCCAGTTGCTGTTAAAGATCAATGCGGGTTTAGTTCCTTTTTTTTGTTTGGCCATCACTAAATTTTAATCAATAGAAAAATAGGTAGCGGATTGATAAGCGCCATCTTCTTCTTTGGCTACCTGCATCAATATGTCATTCGCCAAGCTGGAGGCTCCAAATCGAAACCATTTTTTATCCAACCAAGCCTCTCCAAGTGTTTCTTTAACCATCACCAAATAATGCAATGCCAATTTTGATTTTGATATACCTCCAGCGGGTTTCATTCCAACCATTTTACCGGTTTTGTAGTAGTAATCCCGAATTGCCTCAAGCATGGTTAATGTTACCGGCATTGTGGCAGCGGGTTGAATTTTACCCGTTGAGGTTTTAATGAAATCTGCTCCGGCATGCATGGCAATATCACTTGCTTTTCTGATTTGTTCGAGTGTACCAAGCTCGCCTGTCTCTAAAATCACTTTTAAGCGGGCCTTTCCGCAAGCCTCTTTGATACTTGCTATTTCATCAAAAATAAAATTGTATTCACCGCTATGGAACTTACCTCTGCTGATAACCATGTCAATTTCATCTGCCCCTTGTTCAAGAGCCAGTCGCGTATCTGCCAATTTGATTCGCAACGAAGATTGTCCACTTGGAAAAGCAGTGGCTACAGAAGCCACTTTGATATCACTGCCTTTTAGTGCTGTTTTTGCAATGCCAACCATAGATGGGTAAACACAAATAGCTGCAACAGTAGGTAAATCAGGAATTTGGTGATGTAATTGCTTAGCTTTTGTACAAAGTTGAGTGACTTTTCCTGGGGTATCTTTTCCTTCTAGTGTAGTCAGATCAATCATGCTCAACACCATTCTAAGGCCTTGTTTTTTACTAGGACCTTTGATACTTCTTTTGGTAAATTTTGCTGCACGCTCCTCTGTACCAGTTTGATCAATAGGGAGATGGCTTAAAATAGTAGTGCTAAATAAGTGTTTTTTACCAGCCATCAATTAAATGCCTTTGGTTAGTTAAAAGTAAAACTTATTCGCTATCATTGCTGTCCGTATTTTTTTCCATCTAAAACTTTGGCTATGCGATTGAACAAACTATTCGCGTCGATAATGCTTCTGGTAATGAGCAAGGGCTTTTTATTTGCCCAATCTACTTTTCCAGAAAATGGAGTGGCCGATCCCAGGTCTGGCTACTTTGCATTTACACACGCTACTATTGCAAAGGATTATGCAACCCTTTTAACAGATGCTACTTTGGTAATCCGGGATGGACGAATTGTTGCAGTGGGAAGTGGGTTGTCTGTTCCGCAAGGCGCTGTTGAAATAGATTGTCGTGGCAAATTCATTTATCCGTCCTTTATTGACTTGTATGCGGATTATGGAATTCCTTCCTCACAGCAACGTCAGGCTGGACAGCCATTTGATTTCTTCAGATCTTCACAGCTAGAAACAAGTTTAAAGGGTCCCTATGGCTGGAATCAATCTATTCGCAGTGAACAGCAAGCGCATACTGTATTTACCTCGGATGAAAATAAAGCAAAAACACTTCGTGAGCTAGGATTTGGATCGGTGCTAAGTCATGTAAGAGATGGGATTGCCAGAGGTACTGGCACCTTAGTAACACTAGCCAATGAAAAAGAAAATCTACTCATCATTAAAGATCGCGCCTCTGCTCACTACTCCTTTAATAAAGGAAGTTCTTCTCAGAGCTATCCCAACTCAATGATGGGAATGATTGCGCTACTTCGTCAGACCTATTTGGATGCGAATTGGTATAAAAACCTGCCACAAGAAGAAGGATATAATCTGACATTAAAAACCTGGAATGAAAACCAAGGGCTGCCCCAAATTTTTGAAGCCAATGATAAGTGGAATGATTTGCGTGCAGACAGAATTGGAGATGAGTTTGGCATTCAATATATAATCAAAGGAGGCCAGACGGAGTACCAACGTATCAATGAAATGAAAGGTACTAACGCTTCATTTATTTTACCTCTCAATTTCCCCTTGGCGCAGGATGTGGAAGATCCTTCAGATGCAAGATTTGTAGCGCTGAATGATATGAAACATTGGGAATTGGCTCCCACACAACCTGCTGCTTTTGAAAAGGCAGGAATACCTTTTTGCTTAACAACCTCCGATTTAAGTAGTGTCAGCCAGTTTGGTCGCAATCTTCAAAAAGCAAGAGAACACGGACTCACTGACAACAAAGCGTTAGAGGCCTTAACAAAAACTCCTGCAGAAATGCTGGGGGTGTATGATAAACTAGGCAGCTTAGATAAAGGAAAGCTGGCTAACTTTTTAGTAATGAACGGACCTCTTTTTCAAGATAAGACAGTTCTTCTTCAAAACTGGATTCAGGGAATTAAATACACGATAAAAGAAGATGCAGGAAATGTAGCGGGTACTTATCAATTAATTGTTTCCGCTCCAGCTGGTAAAGAAACTTACACGTTGGAGGTTAAGTCACCAGGCTCTGCAACCCTTTTTGCAAAGGATACGTTGCTGTCTCGATTCAGCTTTGATGGTAAACAAGTGAAGATCAATTATGCACCTGCTCCTGTTCGTCAGCGTCCAGTTGCAGATTCTTCCAGAAGAGGTATGTCAGGTCGTTTTCCTGGCATGGCGGAGCAGTCTTTACCTTTAACTGCTACGCGTCTCAGTGGTATATCCAATGGAAGCGAGTGGAATGGTGTGGGTACTGATTCATTGGGTAATCCATTAACATGGACGGCTTCATTAGTCAAGCAAACCCCTCCAACTCTTGACACGGCGCGTAAAAAAGATATTCCGGCTTTAGGCAAAGTGACGTATCCATTTTTACCCTTTGGTTGGGAAGATGGACAACAGCCAAAATCCGAAACAATTCTCATTCGTAATGCAACTGTTTGGACAAACGAACAGCAAGGCGTATTGAAAAATACAGATGTGCTTTTACGTGATGGAAAAATTGCAGCCGTTGGTCAAGCATTGGTTGCTGCCGATGCGCGTGTGATAGATGGAACCGGCAAGCATGTTACTGCAGGAATAATTGACGAGCACTCACATATTGCTGCCGCATCAATCAATGAAGGGGGACAATCTGTTACTTCTGAAGTGAGAATCAGTGATAACTTAAACCCTGACGACATCAATATTTATCGTCAATTAAGTGGCGGAGTTACGACTTCACATATTTTGCATGGATCAGCAAATGTGATTGGTGGACAAACGCAGCTGATCAAAATGAGATGGGGAGCTAACGATGAAGGATTAAAGTTTCGCAACTGGGCTGGGCAGATCAAATTTGCGCTCGGTGAGAATGTAAAACGTTCGTCTTCTCCCAATGGGAATAATCGTTACCCAGACACACGTATGGGTGTAGAACAAGTATTGATTGACGCTTTCACGCGTGCAAAAGATTATCAAAAGCAGTGGCAGGAGTATGAAACTGCACGCAAGGCTTATGAGTTGAACAAGAATAAGAAAACGCTAACTCCTCCTATTGCACCTCGCAGAGATTTGGAATTGGATGCGTTGGTTGAAATTTTGGAAAAGCGTCGCTTTATCACTTGTCACTCTTATGTGCAAAGTGAAATCAATGGTGCAATGGAAGTCGCAAATAAAATGGGCTACACAGTCAACACGTTCACCCATATTTTGGAGGGCTACAAGGTGGCTGATAAAATGAAGAAACATGGTTCGTTTGCCTCTACCTTCTCTGATTGGTGGGCCTATAAAATGGAAGTAGAAGACGCTATTCCTTACAATGCAGCAATTATGCAAAAAGTTGGTTTAACGGTTGCTATTAATTCTGATGACGCTGAAATGGCAAGACGCTTAAATCAAGAGGCTGCAAAAATTGTGAAGTATGGTGGTGTGACTGAAGAAGAAGCTTTGAAAATGGTGACTTTAAATCCTGCAAAGATGTTGCATGTAGAAGATCGCGTAGGTAGTTTACTTCCTGGTAAAGATGCGGATGTTGTAGTATGGAGTGATCATCCACTTAGCATCTATGCAAAATCACTATACACAATCGTGGATGGTACTATCTATTTTGATCGTCAAAAAGATGATGCGTTACAAAAGTTGGTTGATCAAGAAAGAACACGTTTGGTGCGCAAAATGAATGGAGAAAAAAGAAGTGGCGCGCCTACTATTCCTGCGCAGCCGAGCTATCAATTGATGCATACGTGTTCAGATCATGGACACAGCCATGGTTTATTGGTAATTGATAATGATTTATCTACAAATGAATAAACTGATTGTCATGAAAAAGTTTATAATAAGTTTTTACCTGATTGGAGCCGCCCTAAGCGTATTTGCACAGGAAACAGTATTGCCTGCAAAAGAGCAAAAGGGAAGTTTTTATTTAACTAATGCTACCATTCATGTTGGCAATGGTAAAGTGATTAACAATGGTACCATTAAAGTAACGAATGGTAAAATTGAAGCAGTAGGAAATAATATTTCGATCCCTGGTGGTGCAGATAATGTCACTGACTTGAAAGGGCAGGATCTTTATCCGGGCTTGATTTTACCAACCAGTACATTAGGTTTGATTGAGATCAGCTCTGTTCGTGCCACACAGGATGCTAGGGAGATTGGAGACCTCAATCCTAGTGTTCGTTCTATTGTTGCGTATAACACTGATTCTAAAGTGATCAATACATTACGTTCTAATGGAATTCTTATAGCAAACATTGTTCCCCAGGGAAATTTTGTAGCAGGTACCTCTTCATTAGTTCAACTGGATGCATGGAACTGGGAAGATGCTGCATACAAATCAGATGCAGGGTTACATGTATATATGCCTTCTCTACTTCCTCGTCCCAATTTTGGCGGCCGTGGTGGGTTTGGAATGGGTAATTTTGGTGGACAAGGTGCGGGTGACCCTATAAAAGAGGGGTTAGAGAAAATAGAAGAATTAAAAACATTTTTCCGTGAAGCAAAAGCCTATCAGCAATTAACAGATCGAAAAGCTACTAATCTAAAATTTGAAGCTGTAAAAGGATTGTTTGACAGAAAGCAAAAGCTTTACATGCATGCTAACACTACCAAACAAATTCTAGTTGCATTGGATTTTGTGAAAGAATTTGGGTTTGATATGGTAATAGTAGGAGGGAGCGAGAGTTACCAGGTCGCTGATTTATTGAAACAGAATAATGTTTCTGTGATTTTGCAACAACCACATAGTTTACCAACAGCAACCGATGATGATGTGGATCAGCCCTATAAAACAGCTGCACAACTTCAAAAGGCGGGCGTACTTTTTTCAATTTCAGATGACGATTCTCAAACACGTGGAAGAAACCTTGCTTTCAATGCTGGCACTGCTGCCGCCTATGGTTTAGATAAGGAGGAGGCGTTGGCCGCAATAACACTTAATGCAGCTCGCATTATGGGTGTAGCTGATAAAACTGGAAGTATTGAAGTGGGTAAAGATGCTAATATTGTAGTTAGCAGCGGTGATTTATTGGATATGAAAAGTAGCAATGTAACAGCAGCCTTTATCCAGGGAAGAAAGATCGATCTTACTGACAAGCACAAATTGCTCAATGAACGTTACGAGCAGAAATACGAACTAAAAGCACCACGGAAAGGCTTCTAATCAGAGGTCTTTCCCGTGGCATTGCTTAAACTTCTTGCCGCTTCCACAGGGGCAAGGATCGTTTCTTCCAATTTTAGGACCTGAAGTCATCGGAACAGGTTTGTCTTTCTCATCAGCGCCATACTCTTGTCCAGCTGCGTCCACCTCATCTTTATTTGCGTGCATGCGACTCATATCTGTTCGTTGTTGACGACCTTCTTTGAGTGAAGCCTGATTGGCATCAACTGGAAGGCTGGCATGGCAGAGAAAGTTGACGATGTTTCTGTTCACATCCGCATTCATGTTTCGGAACAATTGATAGGCCTCCATTTTATAAATAACCAATGGATCTTTTTGTTCTAAGTAAGCGGTTTGTACACTTTGTTTTAGATCGTCCATTGCTCGTAAATGTTCTTTCCAATTTTCATCTATCACAGCGAGCGTAACAGATCGTTCTAATGCTTGTGTAAGTTCCACTCCATTTGATTGAAGTGTTTTGTTTAGATTAGCCAGTACATTATATCCCTTTCGTCCATCAGTGAAAGGCACCACTACATTTTCGATATGATTACCCTGTGTAAGTCTAATATTTTTGAATACAGGGATGGCTTGCTTTTGTAATTCTTCTCTTAATTGATAGTAGCGGGAAATGACTTCGTTGTATAGCTTATCAACCAGTTTATTCTCATCCCCTTTTAATAATTCATCGCGCGTAATAACTGTATCTAAACCAAAGTTCAGGATGCAAGCCATTTTAAATCCATCAAAATCTTCTTGTTCTCTGAAGGAACCAACGAGTCCCTCTGCCAAACCTGAAAACGCGGTGTCAATGTCCAGTGACAAACGCTCTCCAAATAAAGCATGATTGCGTCTTTTGTATACAGCGTTTCGCTGCATGTTCATAACGTCATCATATTCAAGCAGTCGCTTACGTATACCAAAGTTGTTTTCTTCTACTTTCTTTTGTGCACGCTGAATACTACTGCTGATCATGCTGTGCTGGATCACATCTCCCTCTTTGTAACCCAGTTTATCCATCATACCGGCAATACGTTCACTACCGAACATGCGCATTAAATCGTCTTCCAATGAAACATAAAACTGGCTGGAGCCTGGATCGCCTTGTCTTCCTGCACGCCCTCTTAACTGACGATCTACACGACGACTTTCATGTCTTTCGGTACCAATGATTGCTAGACCTCCTGCCTCTTTAACACCAGGTCCTAGTTTGATATCTGTTCCACGACCTGCCATGTTAGTGGCAATCGTTACCGCGCCCGCTAATCCTGCTTCTGCTACTACTTGTGCCTCACGTGCATGTTGTTTAGCATTCAAAACATTGTGAGGAATTTTTTTCTGTTGTAACATGCGACTCAACAACTCACTCACTTCAACAGAGGTAGTACCCACCAGACAGGGTCGTCCTGCATTGCGGAGCACTTCAATTTCATCGATAACCGCTTTATATTTTTCGCGCTTGGTTTTGTAAACGAGGTCATCGCGGTCATCACGAATCATTTTCAAGTTGGTAGGAATACTAACCACATCTAGTTTGTAGATACTCCATAATTCCGCAGCCTCTGTCTCAGCTGTACCTGTCATACCGGCCAGCTTATGATACATACGGAAATAATTCTGTAACGTGATGGTTGCGTACGTTTGAGTGGCCGCTTCTATTTTCACATTTTCCTTTGCCTCTAAAGCCTGATGTAGTCCGTCGCTGTAACGGCGGCCCTCCATAATACGTCCCGTTTGCTCATCAACTATTTTGATTGCACCGTCTATAATGACATATTCCACATCTTTTGCAAAAAGGGTGTAGGCTTTTAGCAATTGCTGAACAGTGTGAATACGATCAGCCTTCATTGCGTAGTCATTCAGCGTTGCTTCTTTCTGCTGTAATTTTTCTTCGGCAGGCGACTCGCTTTTTTCGATTTCTGACAAGCGAACACCAATATCTGGCAATACAAAAAACTCAGGATCTTCTCCACTTCGTGTAATGGCTGCCAGACCTTTATCTGTTAAATCAACTGAATTATTTTTTTCGTCTATGTAAAAGAAGAGCTCTTCATCAACCTGCGGCATAAAGCGCTGCTGGTCTTGCAAATAATAATTTTCTGCTTTTTGTAAAATAACTTTAATACCAGGTTCACTCAGGTATTTGATAACAGGACCATACTTGGGCAACCCACGATGGGCTCTGAATAAAAAGAGTCCACCCAGTTTTGGATCATCTTGCCCTGCAGCAATCATTTTTTTTGCCTCTGTAAGACAGTTTCGAACTACTTTCTCTTGCTCCGCAACCAATTGCTGAATGCGTGGTTTGTGAATGTGATATTGTTGTTCGTCTCCCTTGGGCACAGGGCCTGAGATAATAAGTGGGGTACGCGCGTCATCAATTAAAACAGAGTCCACTTCGTCCACCATGGCGTAATGATGTTTTCGTTGCACCATTTCATCGGGACTGTGAACCATGTTGTCGCGCAGGTAGTCAAAACCAAATTCATTGTTGGTTCCGTAGGTGATATCGGCTCCGTAAGCTTTTCTTCTTTCTTCGCTATTTGGCTGGTGCTTATCAATACAATCAACGGTGATTCCTAGCCACTCAAACAGAGGTCCATTCCACTCTTGGTCACGTCGAGCTAAATAGTCATTGACTGTTACTAAATGAACGCCTTCTCCAGGTAATGCATTCAAATAAGCTGGGAGAGTTGAAACAAGTGTTTTACCTTCTCCGGTGGCCATCTCAGAAATTTTACCTTGGTGGAGAACAATACCACCGATTAGCTGGGCATCATAGTGCACCATATTCCAGGTAATGGTGCCGCCCGCTGCTGTCCAAGAATTTTTGAAAATGGATTGATCACCTTCTATTCTAATATAATCTCGAGAAACACAAAGATCACGGTCTAGATCTGTAGCCGTCGCAGTCAACTCTTTGTTTTCTTTGAAGCGTCGGGCAGCTTCTTTTACAACTGCAAAAGCTTCTGGCAATAACTGTTCTAGAATTACCTCGATTTCTTTATCTCGTTGTTTGCGAAGCTTGTCCACTTCCTGATATATGGCATCTCTGCCTGTCAAGTCTGCGGCAGAAAGAGACTCTGCTTGTTGTGTTTGGGACGCAACCTGCGCATTGATGCTTTCCAGGTGCGATTGAATACGAGACCTGAATTCCTGCGTTTTAGATCGGAGCTGGTCGTTACTCAGTGATTGATATTGTTCAAAAAAGCGGTTGATGCTGGCCACCAGTGGCTGCACACTGCGCACATCTTTTTCAGATTTACTACCGCCGAATAATTTGGAGATATATCCAAGCATAGGGCGGCAAAGATAAGCCAAAAAAACCCCTAAATTTGCACCCCAAACATGCACCCATGGCAGGCCAGCTAAAAGAAGTAAGAAATCGGATCAAATCTGTTCAAAGTACCCAGCAAATTACCAAGGCGATGAAGATGGTCAGTGCGGCCAAATTACGTCGGGCCCAGGATGCGATTGTACAGATGCGACCCTACGCTCAAAAATTACAGGAAATGCTTTCCAATATTGTGAGTAGTAGTGAGGCTGGGGCCGAGATGTCATTGGCAGCTGAAAGACCAGTGGAGAAAGTTTTGCTGATTGTAATCAGCAGTGACCGTGGATTGGCAGGTGCTTTTAATGCCAATGTGGTTAAGTTGACCAAATCGACAATCGCTGAAAAATATGCCGAGCAGCACAAAAAGGGGAATGTTACTATTTGGAATATTGGAAAGAAAGCTTTTGAGAATTTATCAAAGGCCAATTACAAAACCAATGCAGCCTACAAGGATATTTTCTTGCAGCTAAGTTTTGAACGAGTGCAGGAAGCTGCAGCGGCTGCCCGTCAGGCCTTTTTGAATAAAGAGTTTGATGTGGTTGAAATTATTTACAGTCAGTTTAAAAATGCAGCTACCCAGCGTTTTGTTGTAGAGCGTTATTTGCCAATACCTCGTACTGAGAAAAAGGCAGGAGCCACACAAGCAGATTTCATTTTTGATCCTGAAAAAAATACGTTGGTGGCAGAATTGATGCCCCGCATTTTGAATACGCAATTGTATAAGGCCGTATTGGATTCTAATGCTTCTGAGCATGGAGCCCGCATGACAGCGATGGACAAGGCGAGTGAAAATGCCAACGAGATGCTTCGTTCCTTGAAGATTTCCTATAATAGAGCTCGTCAGGCTGCTATTACTACTGAGTTGACAGAGATCGTGAGTGGTGCAGCGGCTTTACAGGGTTAATCCTAGTTTGCAGAATTTTATTGTGATTCATTCGCTCTTCTTTGTATTTTCAAGAACTTAATTATGCCTGAATTATCCCATATTATCCCTCACGTTGAAGCATTGATTTTTGCTAGCGACCGTCCTTTAACTACATTAGAATTGACTGAATATGTCAATAATGCATTAGGCTTTTTGGAAGATCGTGCAACCATGGATCAGGTAGAAGCTGCCATCGAAGGAATTATTGAAAAATATTCCTCTGAGTTTTATCCCTTTGAAGTGATTCAAAGTGGAGGGGGATGGCAATTCCTTTCCAAAAAAGAATTCCACAAAACAATTGCCCAGCTCAATGGAGACAAGTTTTTGAAACGTCTGTCTCCTGCTTCTCTGGAAACCCTTTCCATAATTGCCTACAAGCAACCGGTTACAAAAGGCGAAATAGAGTCGATTCGGGGGGTGAGCTCCGATTATGCGGTGCAAAAATTATTAGAGAAGGAACTGATCGTCATTTCTGGTCGCAACGAAAAGTTGCCAGGTCATCCGTTGTTTTATTCTACCTCTAGAAATTTTATGGACTACTTTGGAATCAATTCAGCCGAGGATCTTCCAAAGATCAAAGAGGTGCTTGTCGAACAATTAGTAGAGCCTACTATTATTTCTTCTATTGACGAAACCGCTGCTGATTCAACAGCCGCCCCAGAAGAAGAAAGCTGATCTTGTTATCTTCGTTTCATGTCTCAGTTATCGCCTCAAGTATTACTCGAAGTTGCTAATCGCTACAGAACTCCGTTGTATTGCTATAACGCTAATCAAATCAGCGAACAATATGCAAAATTGAAAGCTGCGTTTGCTGGTTGTGATGCACGCTTTTTTTACGCAGCTAAGGCGCTGACCAATCAACATATTTTAAAACATATTCTTTCACTCGGCTGCTCTGTGGATTGTAGTTCCATCAATGAATTGAAACTTGCCCAGCTTGCAGGATTTCAGGCAGGCCAAATTTTATATACTTCCAATAGTGTTGATTTCTCAGAAATTGAAGAAGCAGTTTCATTGGGAGCTTTTGTAAATGTGGACAGTTTGTCTGCACTAGAGAAATTTGGAAAAAAATATGGTAATACCTATCCCCTAGGATTGAGACTACGTCCTAACATCATGGCGGGAGGGAATTTGAAAATTTCGACTGGGCATGCTGACAGTAAATTTGGAATTCCTGTAGAACAGCTTGAGCATATTCTTGAATTGGTTCGTCAATATGATATTCGTATTCACACCTTGCATATTCACACCGGTAGTGAGATTAAGGAGGCTAGCGTTTTTATTCAGGGTGTCCATTTTTTATTGTTACTGGCACCCTCTTTTCCGCATTTAAAAGTAATTGACCTTGGGGGAGGCTTTAAAGTTCCTTATCATTCCTCTGAAAAAGGAACTGATTTAGGCGAAATCAGTAATTCCTTACGTGAAATAGTTGCTTCTCACACGCAGCAAACCGGACAGTCATTACAGGTATGGTTTGAGCCAGGTAAGTTTTTGGTTTGTGAGTCGGGGTATTTATTAACCAAAGTGAATGTGATCAAAAATAATGGTCCTTATTCTTTTGCGGGGGTGGATACGGGGCTGAACCATTTGATACGTCCAATGCTCTATGACGCATATCATGAAATTGAGAATTGTAGCAATCCAACAGGCCCTTTAAAAAAATACCAAGTAGTTGGAAATATTTGCGAAACGGATACGCTAGGGGCGGATCGAGAGCTGCACGAAATAAGAGAAGGCGATGTTCTCGTCATCAAAAATGCTGGCGCCTATGGCTTCGAAATGGCTTCTCAATACAATGCGCGATTTAGGCCTGCAGAAGTACTTATTGAAAATGGATTGTCTCGCTTAATTAGGCGAAGAGAAACATTGGATGACTTGCTCCTGACACAAGGAAACTTTTAAATTACAAATATGGATGAGTTTATTAAACTAGTTAGCCATCCACTTCGATTTCGATTTTTTTTGTTTTTAAAATTACCTGCTGCCTTTCTAGCAGGAGTTCGTTTAAAATTAGTTTCACCTCATCGGGCAGAGGCAACGGTACGTTTTCAACATTGGACTAAAAACCCTTTCCGCTCCACCTATTTTGCCTGTTTGGGTATGGCCGCAGAAATGAGTACAGGTATTTTAGCGATGGCACATCTCTATAAGCGAAATCCCGCTATTTCTATGTTGGTTACTCGAATCGAGTCTAATTTTTATAAAAAAGCGATAGGTATTACCACTTTTACATGTGATCAAGGTCATGCATTGCTTCAGGCTATTGATAAAACAGCTGCAACAGGGGAGGCCGTCGAGTTAGTCGTTACTAGTATTGGTAGAAATGAAGAGGGGCTGGAAGTTGCTCGTTTCCAAATCACCTGGTCCTTCAAGAGAAAGGTCTAACTTTCTATTTCTTAAATTTTTGTCATGAGGATTAGTTTTCATGGTGCCGCTAGAACGGTCACCGGTTCAAAGCATTTGATTGAACTGCCAACTGGTAAACGATTGTTGCTTGACTGTGGTTTGTTTCAGGGGTTGGGAAAAGACACAGACAAATTCAATAGAACATTTGGATTTGATCCTGCAAAAGTTGATGCCATGATTTTAAGCCATGCCCATATTGATCACGCAGGATTAATTCCAAAATTAGTAGAGGAAGGTTTTAGGGGAAGAATTTGGTGCACTCCTGCAACACGTGAATTAGCGATGGTATTACTAGAGGACTCGGCTCAGATACAAGAAGATGAAATTCGTTATTCAAATAAGCGAAGGAAACAATTGAACCAACCGCTGCTTTATCCCTTATATACCAAGGAGCAGGCACTGGCCTCTTTTGACTATTTCTCAACGGCCGAATACGATACCTGGTTCAACGTATTAGAAGGAGTAGACGCACAATTCACAGACGCCGGACATATTATTGGAAGTGCAGCCGTGCATTTAAAAATTTCAAATCAAAAAAGAGAGCAAAAAAGGCTAAGCTTCAGCGGTGATTTAGGAAGGTATAGAGACGCCATTCTCCGATCACCTGCCATTTTTCCGCAAGCTGATATTATTATTTTAGAGTCGACTTACGGTAATAAGTTACACCCCATGCATGCCACTACGCCAGAAATGTTACTAGAGTGGATAGAGAGAATTTGCATTAAAAAAAGCGGTAAACTCATTATTCCGGCTTTTAGTGTAGGGAGAACACAAGAACTTTTATATCAATTAAATCAATTAGAGATTGAGCGAAGACTCCCGCCAATACCTTATTATGTTGATAGCCCACTCAGTATTGAAGCCACCGAAATTGTTAAACGCTTTCCCAACTATTTTAATCGAACCATTCAAAAAGTAATGGAAAACGATCAGGATCCCTTTGATTTTCCTGGTCTTCATTATATCAGAACCGTTGAACACTCAAAGCAATTGAATTTTATAAACGGGCCCATGATTATTATTTCTGCAAGTGGGATGGCGGATGCCGGAAGAGTAAAGCATCATATCAGTAACAATATCGAAAACTCAAGAAATGGTATACTCTTTACCGGTTACTGCGAGCCGCACTCCTTGGGAGGTCGGTTACTAGCTGGTAAAAAAGAGGTTTCCATTTATGGAGTCATGCATGAAGTGCACGCTGCAGTCGGGGCAATTCCCAGTATGAGTGCACATGGGGATTATGAGGACCTTTGCCAGTGGCTGGCAGTTCAAAACCCTGAAGCGGTTGCTCAACTTTTTTTAGTGCATGGTGAATATCCTGTTCAGGTTGACTTTGCAGAACGCCTGCACAAGAAGGGGTTCCCCTTAGTTGAGATTCCAGAACTACACAGCACTTTCAAACTGGGATAAATAAACCCCTCGAGGCAAAAAGCCTGGAGGGGTATGGCCAAATTAGATAAGGTAAAGGTTAATGAGGGTCCCCGCTTTAAGGGATCGATAGATAAAATTATCTCACTCAAGTTTTCAACTGTAAAATTAAGTACAGTAACGGGTGCTGTTACAGGTTATTTCCTAATTTGGGCAGAAATTATTATTTTTACAAAACAGGTTAATAACCTATTTTAATTATTGTTTATCAATATTTTATTAAAAATATCTGGCTTAAAGGTAGCTCTGCTGATTATTTCGATAAATGTAGCAGCACAGTTTGGAGATGACTCAACAATTTTAATAAAAAGTAGCCCATTTTTTCTTGGTCATATTAAAAATAAACACAATCAGTCATCTATTTTTTCAGGTGATATAAAATTATATGCATTAACAAATGAAAGGGAGCCATATGCTAATCAAGGGGAGTTTATTTCTCTTCCCTCGGTTGGTTACTTTTTTCATGTACACAGCACTGGTAGAATTTATAAACTTGATATTTCCACTTTGAATGATTCGCTTCTGCTTTTTAAAAGGATTGACCAAACTATCAATAAGTATTATAACATTGGATCTTTTTTTTTCTATCATAATAGCCAGATTTTTGATTTTGGAGGGTATGGTTTTTGGAAAAACAATGGGTTATTACGAAAGTTTAATTACAGGGACAGGGAGTGGGATATCGTTGAGCTAGACAATGAGATATGCCCCCCCAATTTAATTACGGGTGGGTATGTTACTTGGGTTGACTCAACACAGAACTACCTTTATGTACCCTATCAGGAAGTTCGTAATGACGGAATCGCTATGCAAAGGGAGGATGAAGATATCAAGCTTAGCAGTCATAGGTTGAATTTTAAAACCCTAAAGTGGGAGTACCTCGGAGAGTTAGATGAACAGGTATATCAAACCATGAAATTTGCGAGCCATATTTTTCAGTCTAAAAAGGGTATGTTACTTGTGTATATTAATAGAGTCTATTGGGTTGATTTTTTGAACAATCAACTCAAGGTAACTTTTGATCCCAGCTTAGGACAAACGCTTATGCGCATTCGGCACTACATGTTGCGTTATTGGGATGGTGACCACGTCTTTTGGTATAATCCCGTAAATAGTTTGTACGATTCAGCGCAAATAGAACTTTCCAAATTCAACTATGAAGGGCAGACCATTTGGAAAAAGTCCTTTCATGTCAAGGAGTTGATCTTATTGGCAGCACTCGTTTTTGTGCTTGCTGTATTCTTTTTTTTACAATATCGGGCTGGTAGAGAAAAACAAGTTGTTGGTCATGGGCAATTTGAAGAGCAGGAGGTACCCTTTTCAGGTACTGAACTTGCATTGCTTTCTCTTCTTTTGTCAAAACATAAAATTGGTAAAACGGCTACTATACCAGAAATCAATTATGTGCTCGGTTTAAAGGATAAAAACCATGGCATGCAGAAAAAAGTTAGGAGCGAAATCATAAATAGGATCAATGATAAATATGTATTGATTAGCAAGGAAAAGGAAATACTTATTCAGAGTACTCGGAGTGAATCTGATAAACGTTTTTTTGAATACCTGGTAAATCCTGAGCTGATTGAACACCTTCGTAAATTGACTGCTCAGTCCACGTAAAATTGCTATCTTTACGCCCCCAAATTGGGAATGCCGGGGTAGCTCAGCTGGTTAGAGCACAGGATTCATAACCCTGAGGTCGGCAGTTCAAGTCTGCTCCCCGGTACAGGACAGGACTTTTCGACACTTTGTTGAAGAGTCCTT
>Ga0129333_10001809_pt1 | contig 19649 bp, 14 predicted proteins | sample CPB6_08_DNA_FD_94474 | JGI IMG/M metagenome (GOLD analysis project Ga0129333, IMG submission 94474) | Freshwater to marine salinity gradient microbial communities from Chesapeake Bay, USA - CPBay_Sum_0.6_0.8_DNA | ecosystem: Environmental > Aquatic > Marine > Coastal | place: USA: Chesapeake... | reverse complement strand
CTCCCTTTAAAATTGAAATGGTTGTAAGAGGTTACCTCACTGGTCATGCCTGGAGAACATACCGTTCTGGGCAAAGAATACTATGTGGGGTTGAGATGCCGGAAGGACTTCAAGAAAATGATCAATTTCAAGCACCCATCATTACCCCTTCCACCAAAGCATCAGAGGGGCACGATGAGGACATAGACGCTAGCACAATTGTTTCGAGTGGCTTAGCAACACAGGAAGAGTGGAACAAATTAGCTAGCCTGGCACTTCAATTGTTTGAACGAGGCACTAAAATAGCTGCTGAAAGAGGACTAATATTGGTGGACACAAAGTATGAATTTGGAAAAATTGGAGATGAGATTTATCTCATGGATGAAGTGCATACACCGGATAGCTCCCGATACTTTTTTGCCGAAGGATATAAAGAAAGACAAGCAAAGGGCGAACGCCAACCACAACTTAGTAAAGAGTTTGTTCGCGAGTGGTTGATTGAAAATAATTTTATGGGCAAAGAGGGCCAATCCGTTCCCACCATGAGCGATGAGTGGGTGGCTACAATTTCTAAGCGCTACATTGAGCTTTATGAGAAAGTAATTGGCAAAGCATTCATACCAACACAACTAAGCGAGGAAGAGATTTTTAAATCAACCTCAAAAGCGTTAGCGCAAATTCATTAAAACTTTTGCCTGTTGGGTAATCGAAGCGCGTCTAATCGGTCTTTGGCCTTGTTGAAAATATGCTGTCCCTTATCCTTCCCTTTTCTTATTTTTTTTCTCTCCTCTTCGGGCAAATGAATCGTATCCTGGCAGGCCAAAGAGCAGCACCCCTCCATCACAGTAGCACAAGATTCACATTGTATAAAAAGTAAGTGACAACCATCATTCTTACAGTTGGTATGTGTGTCCGCAACTTGTCCACATTGATGACAATGTGCAATGACATCCTCAGTAATTCGTTCGCCCAGTCTTTCATCAAAAACAAAATTTTTACCAATGAATAAACTAGGAAGTTCTTTTTCTCTTACGTTGCGCGCGTAGTTGATTACACCGCCCTCTAGGTGATACACATTGTTAAACCCCTGATGCAATAGAAAGGCAGAAGCTTTTTCACAACGGATACCCCCGGTACAATACATTAAAATAGTTGCCTCTTTCTTGTCTTTCAATAAATCAGCAGCCATAGGCAACTGCTCGCGAAAAGTATTAGAGGGGATCTCAATCGCATTTTTAAAATGACCCACCTCATACTCATAGTAGTTTCGCATATCAACTATAATCGTATTGGGATCCTGCGCTAGCCTATTAAACTGTTCAGGGGTAGCGTACTTTCCTTTTCGCTGCATGCTAAAAGTTGGGTCTTCAATACCGTCAGCCACAATTTTATCCCGCACTTTTATATCCAACACAAAAAAAGATTTTCCATCGTCATGAACAGCTATGTTCAGACGAACACCCTGCAAAGGTGGAATCGTATCCAAGTAGGTGCGTAATGCAGAGAATTGAGTTGTAGGCACACTAATCTGTGCATTGATACCCTCTGAGGCCACGTAAATCCTACCCAGTACCCCTATGGCATGCAACGACTGGTAAAATTGATTTCGAAACTCATCCGGATGATCAATTTGGAAATACTGATAAAAGGAGATGGTGGTACGAGGTGTGGAATCTTGTAGTATTTTCTCCTTGAGTTCTCGCCGGGATATCCGGTTATGCAATGAAGCCATATAAAAGAATTTTAGTTCGACCAGAACCCCAATTGCAGGTTGGGCAAAATTCTAAATCAGCACAAAGATAAGCGGTCTACTAAAATTAGAACCCTTTAACCCCGATTCGAAAACCAGTCAAATGAATACCCGAAGGCTGATAGCCCATCACGTAATCCACTCGAATCTGCTTCAATAAATTATCTACTCCTACAAACCACTCCCAATGATTACGCGTTGTAGAAATGTAGCAAGCGTTTAAGCCCATCACCAGGTACGGCTTGAGTTTATTGACCCCCGGAATTTTATTAGTCAGCAATCCTTTAAAATTGTATTCAATATGGCCTAATGAGTAAAAACGTTCAACATGACTAAGCCTGTAAAGTGAAAGTAATTGAAAGCTATTCAAATATTCATTGGCAAGTTGAGAGGCATTTCCATTAAAATGGATATAATCGGCCAACGGAACAGCTTGATTGTTCAAGAAGCCACCCATCGCAAACCGGTAGCGAAATACCCCTTTCAATTTTAAATTAATATTATCCGTTATACCCATTCGCCACTTCGTATATCGTGCATCATTACCCGCCCATGCTCCAAGCGTTTGTGTTATTTGAAAACTTAATACAGGCTTATCACTGCCAATATTAATGATTCGTTCTGGCAGCTTAATATATCGCGTACCAGGCTGCCAACGTAATGCTACCGTCATGTCGGCCACCTGGTGTCTTGCGATGTTTTGGTTGACCAGCTCATCCGGGTAATTGGGCGTATAGGCACGATTGGGTTTATTAATCCAAGTGTAATCTGTTTGATTATCGATGGCGGTCCGATCCTCAAAACGAATTCCCCATTGTAGCGATAAACCCGCACCTAACCCTTTTGAATAAGTAATTCTAAAAACGCGAGCTTCATATGATTTGATTCGATTTGATTCATAGAGCAGTGATGAGAAAGTGTTTCCCTTATCTGTAATGGGACTTTGCCCATTGAACTGTAAAACCTGACGACCCACCCCTAGCGTAATTGAACTCCTAAATTGCGATCCGAAAACATAGGAAAAAGTGGAGTAAGGATTGAAGTGCTGATTACCAAAGCCAGCTCGTAACACTAGGTTACCATTAAGCTGTTTTCGAGTGCCTGTACTATCCCATTTATATTGCCACCGCAATTGCGGTTGGAAGACAAGCCCTTCGGCAGGGTTAAAAGAAAGCTGATCAATGATTGAATTAACAGATAAATCAAACTTATCCCTTTTTGTATAGATAGTTTGCCCGGTAAGCAACAAACGAGGGATACTAAATTTATTTCTAACCCTATTTAAAGAATCTAAATAAGCGGGATCTCTACGTCTTTGCTCCAGACTATCTTTTTTATAATAATCTACCAGTTCTTCTGCCGTTAATGGCACGGGCCTAACTTGATCCCAATATTCCACTGACCGACGATTGGCGCTATCAGCATACCGAAGTAAAAAACGATCAAAATATTTTTTTGTCCAAGATGGTTTTAAAACGTAGTCGGAGTAAACGTTTAAAAAACTGCCGTAGGCATCGAATCCAAATTTTTTGGCAGCGGGATACAGCACTTGACTAACTAGCCGCCACTCGCCTTTTTCTTCCTCGTTATAGAGCTGAACTACTTTCAAGGTATCAACAAATTCAAGCTGTTGGGCACGAACCAAGTTGAGGTCCACGGAGTGGAGTTGCCAATCTTCCTGCACAATTGTAATTTCTCCTGCAAAAACCGGCTCACTTTTTCTTTTTGGGATTACTTGTATTCGACTTAGGACTTTGTTGTTTTCTATGAAAGAGCCTATGAGTTTAAACCGATAATAATAAAAAGCAGATGACGACAAGGGAGAAATAAATCCTCTAGGATTAAGACGGGTACCCGGTAAAACAATATTGTCATAAAATGAATATTGATCGGGTACCGCCAGCCCAAACCCATCGCTATCTCCGCTTACTTTTGAGGATAATACCTCAACCTTTTTTTCTTTTTCTCCCCGTTGTGCATAGCGGGAAATAGTTTCCGATAAATAAAGAAACTTTTTTTTACTGGTATCCCCATCTTCAAAGTCAACTTTCTGCGATAAGAAACGAGTTGGGAAGTCCCGCAATCGAAGTTGCCCTTTGGAGTACACCATACAGGAAAATTCTTGGAGGCGCTGTTGATTGGTTTGCTGTTGCTGAATCATTTCACGAATCAGTCTGTAGGCAGGATCTTCTTTATTTGAAATGACCACATCCGGGAGCATTAACGCTTGTTTTTGCAGTACAAAATCTAAACGAACTGACTCCACTCCCACTGTTATAGTTTGCTCCTGCTTGGCAAAACCAACATATTGACAAATAATTTTATACTTGCCGGGCGATAAGCTTAACTCAAAAAAACCCTCTGCATTGGCTGAGATACCCTGTTTAGACCCTTGCACGGAGATAGAAGCAAAGGCAAGCGGATGACCATCCGCATCCATCACTCTCCCTTTTACAAGGCCAGCACTCGCTTCAGAAAAAATTAACCCAATAAATAACAGCAGTAATAATCGAACGATCACTCCATCTTAGATTTAGAAATGCGAAGATAGCTACCCGCTAATGCAGCTACCCCTCCTAGGAGACCACCCAAAACTCCAGTTAACAAAATCAATGCAGCTGAGGATCCCTGCAAGGGAAATAAAACGGCAACTTGCTTGGATAATAGGCTGCTATTTTGCCAATCAATCCACCAAGAGAGTCCTCCCCACGCCAAGAGCATACCTAAAAAACCAGCTGCAAACGCTTTGGCCGGGGCTTGATGGATCATAGCCGCCACCAGGAATGCAACGGGCACAAAACCCCACCAAGGTGATAGTGCCCATAAAGAGATTCCCACTCCGCTCAGCATTGTTAGTAGAACTGATAAAAAAAACTTCATATAAAAAATTATGATTTATTAAATCGTAATACCCATTTAACCTGTTGATTGGCACGATCCCCATCTCGCATATACCAGCATCGATTATATTCTCCTTTTTCCCAAACCGAAATATTATTATCATAAAACCGACTACCCGGATTACCACTCTGACCACCAGGAAAAACTCCATATGCCTCGATCCCATCTGTCAAATGAACAATCATACGCCAGCTGGGACCATGACTATGCTTTATGGCGTTTACAATATTGCCATATCCCCCAACTGCCAGCCCTTTCCTGGCAAAAGCTGGAAGTGCATCTTTTAATAAATGATATACACTGGGGTTCATAAATCGGCTCCAGACCAATTTACCCTCCGCCTCTTTAGCGGCTAAAACAAGGGCTGCCTTTTTAAAAGAAGCAGTTATGGTCATAGCTAGTGATTCAACTTCGGTTGTATTAATGTCATCAGCATACCGGTGGACTGAATCTCGTAACAACCACTCTATCGTTGTTTGCTCTGAAGGCCAAGGGGCAACAGGATTTGTACGGCTGATTTCGTCCTTCCAAATTGACACTTGTACAGAATCCCAAAAACATTGAAAAACTGTTTGTCCTTTTGAATCAGGAGAAGCTAGTAAATCCCAACTGCGTAAAATTTCCAAGTACTCACGCTCTTTTAATCCCAGCTGCCCTTCTTGAATGTTGGCAAGCAAAACGGGACGAACATCCTCCGCTGAAACATTAAAGTAATCAGCATGCAACTCCATCATGTCTCTTGGAGTGATAGCTGACATTGTTGCCAGTTTTTTATCAATGCGAACACCCCGAGCGGTAATATAACTTCCGGGAATAAAATAAGGATAAGTACCATCGGCTGCACGTTGATTGGCGCTTTGTAAATAACCACGCGCTGGATTAATTGCATGCGGATTTTCTTGTTGAGGGATGTACCCTTGCCACAAATAACTACTGTCTTGACCAGGCATTACATAGAGTCCTTGTCCATCCCACCTTGCAGGAAAACGTCCCTGCTGCCAAATGGCAATATCACCAGATCGGGATGCAAAAATAAAATTCTGACCGGGGCAAGTGAATGTCGAGATCGCTTCCTCATAATCGGCATAGTTACGTGCCTTATTGAGTTTGTAAAAGGTTAAGCCCTCGTTACTCGGATCGTGAGCAGCCCAACGCACAGCAAGGTTTCGGTCTGCTGAGATGGCATTTGAAAAGCGATTATCAAATTGCACGGGGCCAAATACCGTATAAGCAACCGTATCAAATACGGAGAGGCTGTCCTTAATTTTTATCTCCTCAATCCTCATGGTTGTGGGTACCCATTCACCATTAAACCAATAAGAGGACCGAGTCTGATCCTTGAATTTTATTTCGTAATAATCTTTTACATCTCGCTGTGAGTTGGTGACCCCCCAGGCGATGCTATCATTAAACCCAATTACAACAAATGGTGATCCGGGAAGAGAAACACCATAAGAATTATGCGTAGGTGTTTTCAATTGGATCTCAAACCAGATAGAGGGTAATGACAATTCGAGGTGGGGGTCATTCGCTAAAATTGGATACCCGCTTTTTGTTTTACTTCCTCCCACAACCCAATTATTACTTCCATTGCCAGGATCGGGACGATCCAGTGATTGTGCGGCAACGGTAGTTTTATTATTAAAGTATAAAGAATCTGCAGTAGCGGGCTTTACCGGAATAACAGCCGGCTTAGGAAATTCCGTTCCAATAGGAACAATAGGTAGCAAGGAATCCGGTACCTGTGGATATAACTGTTGCAATTCTTCCGGCATAAAAATGGATTTGGCGTTTGTATTAGCCAAATCATTTTCTGTACCTCCGGACAACATCTTTGACATCATCTTTAACAGGAGTGCAGTTTTGAGATTGCTCCATTTTTCTGGCTTACTCTGTAATAATTTATATTCTATAGGTAAAGCTGATTCTGTAAGCTGCTCAATGTAGGAATTTACACCAGCGGTATAGGCATCAAAAAATGAGCGAAATTGTGTGTCTGCTTCAATTTCTTTAAGTGCGTTTTCTGCAGCGTAGACCATTCCTAATCTACGTTGTTCTTTATCAAAATTGATGGCTTTACTACCCGCCAGTTCACTGGCACGACCTGCGGCAGCTCTAGTTTGTAGATCAATTTGAAAAAGACGAAAACGAGCATGTAAATAGCCCTGGACAAAATAGAGATCTTGTTCGTTTTCAGCAAACACATGTGGCACTAAACGATCATCAAAAAAAACTTCAACAGGCCCCTGTAATCCATTTAGAGAGAGCGTACCCCCATAATCTTGGCGGGCAGGTTCGGCATTTTGCCAAAATCCATATTGTGGACTAAAAAAAGCACCCAATGGAGGAACTTTTCCTAATGGACGATCGAACACGGCTACCAGTGCAACAGTAATAGCAGTGCTACATAAAAATGGAACAATACGCATAACAGGTGTTTGGAACTGTAAGGTAAGAAAGATTCAGCTTTCCTTTCCGGTTAGCATGGGTACAAAAGAAAACTGCTCGAAACGCTCCACGCGCAATGCATTGTTTTCTCCATTGGTAACACGGCACATTTGCTGCGTCTCCCCCTCTCCCACTGGCAATACCATTACTCCACCCGGCTTCAACTGAGCAACTAACTTTGGAGGAATGTGAGGAGCCGCAGCGGTAATCAATATTTTATCAAATGGCGCAAATGTGGGAAGCCCCTCAAACCCATCTCCATAAAAAAATTTGATACCTGGTTGTTGTTGGAGCCATTTAAATTGCTTGTTAGAATCAAAAAGTTTTCGTTGCCGTTCAATCGTAAAAACCTGCACACCGAGTGAAGCTAATACAACAGCCTGATAAGCACTACCCGTTCCAACTTCAAGTACTTTTTCAAACCGCTTTACACCCAACAACTGTGTTTGATAGGCCACTGTGTAGGGATGTGAGATGGTCTGGCCTTCTCCTATGGGAAATGCTCGATTTTCATAGGCGATATCATCAAATGCAGAATCCAGAAAAAAATGCCGAGGAATTTGTGCTATCGCAGCCAATACTTGATCGTTGGAGATGCCTTGAGAACGAAGCTGATCGACCAATTTTTTTCGCAATCCTTGGTGACGGTGTTTATCCTCCGTAGGCCTCATAGATTCAATGCTCCCCTATAATTTTTAATCCGTTGCTGCAATTGCATTTTTATTTCTTCAAACTGATTTGCCTCTTTTAAATCTTCCCTAACACTAAAGTAAAATTTAATCTTAGGTTCCGTGCCACTAGGACGTGCCGAAATCACGGTACCATCAGCCAATACAAATTGTAACACATTTGATCGTGGCAGCGTTAATGGCCAAGTCTGACCACTTGTGAGCTCCTTCCCTACCTGTGCTTCATAATCGAGTAGCTGTGTTACGGCACTACCCGCAATAGAGATAGGTGGATTTGTTCTAAACCCATTCATCATGGCAGCGATTTCTTGTTGCCCCTCTTTTCCTTTTCGTGTGATGGATAGTAACTCTTCAAGATAAAAACCGTGACGAACTGACAAATCGATCAGCTTTTGGTATAGACTTCTTCCTTTCGATTTTTCATAGGCAGCCATTTCACAAAGTAGCGCCACCGCACTAACTCCATCTTTATCTCGTATTTTATCACCAATCATTAAACCAAAACTCTCCTCCCCCCCAATAATATAATTTTCGTTGGCTTCCTTCTCCCGTATCAAGTCTGCAATCCATTTGAAACCCGTTAAAACTCGATAACAGGATACCCCGTTTTCTTTGGCAATAGCATCAATTTGCGGAGTGGTAACAATGGTCGTAATCACCATGTCATTTGACTTGGCAACTCCCTTTTCTTTTCTTGCCTCCAACAAATAATTAAAAGCCAATACTGCTGTTTGATTGCCATTTAGCAGTACCCAGTTTCCCGCTGAGTCCTTTACCCCAATGGCTAATCGATCGGCATCAGGATCTGTTCCGCATAAAATATCTGCATCTAATTGTTGTGCTAAGTTTAATCCAAGCTGCATGGCCTCACTCTCCTCGGGGTTGGGATATGCCACAGTTGGAAAATTTCCATTGGGTTCTTCTTGTTCTTTTACAATATGAACATTCGTAAAACCAAACTCCTTCAGTACCGTGGGAACCAACCGAATTCCTGATCCATGAATGGGAGTATACACAATCTTAAGATCCTTGTAACGTGCCACAATTTCCGGATAAACGCTCAACGATTTCACCATTTGCGTATAACGTTGATCCATCTCCTTTCCAAGAGAGGAGATCAGAGACTCACCTCCCGACCACCTTACCTGCGCAACTCCTTCAATCTTTTCCACTTCCTTTATAACATTTTTGTCATGCGGAGCCACCAATTGAGACCCATCATTCCAGTATGCCTTGTATCCATTGTATTCTTTAGGATTATGCGAAGCCGTACAGACTACGCCCCCCTGACAACCTAACTCACGTATTGCAAAAGATAGTTCCGGCGTGGGTCTTAAGTCTTCGAATAAATAAACATGAATTCCATTAGCAGCAAAAACCTGTGCAGTAGTTTCAGCGAAAAAACGGCTATTGTTACGGCTGTCATGAGCAATAGCTACTCGAATAACTCCACCAAAAACTTGCTTCAAATAATTAGCAAACCCTTGCGTGGCCATACCTACCGTATACTTATTCATCCGATTTGTACCGACGCCCATCAAACCCCTCAGTCCACCTGTGCCAAACTCTAAATTTCTATAAAACGAGTCCTCCAGTTCTTTTGGATTATTAGTCAATAATTGTCGAATAGCCTCCTTGGTTGCCTGGTCGTATTCCCCTTGCAACCAGTCATTGATTTTTTCCTGCGCGATAGGATCCATACAATTGATTTTGAAAGGATAAAGTTACCGAAATTTGGCCTTTAAATTATTAACACTGCCAATACAACCACACATAATCGTTTTTTATAAATATACATTGAGTCTACTCTTTTTCGTTTTCTCTACATTCACTTATTGCCAACCTATTCAATTCGATACTACTGCGTTTCAAAAGGAACAACTAAAAAAAAATAGAATCAAATGGGTAGCGGCAGGAAATATCGTAGGCTATGGAGGTGCAATGATAGGACTCTACACAGCTTGGTACCGGAATTACCCGCAAAGTAAATTTCACAGTTTTAATGATTGGAAAGAATGGAAACAGGTGGATAAAGTAGGGCACTTATATGGAGCCTATATTGAGAGTGTTGGAAGTATGGAGCTATGGAAATGGGCCGGCATGGAGCGAAAAAAAAGAATTTGGATTGGAGGATTAAGTGGAGCAGCTTACCAAACTGTAATAGAAATACTGGATGGTTTCAGCAAGGACTGGGGATGGAGTTGGGGAGATTTTACTGCTAACATGATTGGAAGTAGCTTACTCATTGGACAAGAATTAGCTTGGAATGAGCAACGAGTACGTATCAAATTCTCCTATCATCCTCAATTCTATAATGATCCTTTATTGCAGGAAAGAAGTGATCAACTTTTTGGCAAGAATCAATCAAATCGATTTCTAAAAGATTATAATGGGCAAACTTACTGGGCTAGTATTTCAATAGCCCCCTTTTTAAAAGAAACAAATTGGCCAAAATGGCTAAATATTGCTTTTGGCTATGGGGCTAACGGACTATTAGGAGGCCGTGAAAATATGGCCACCAATCCGGGTGGCGGCATTTTATTCGATCGAAGAGATATTCCACGATATAGACAGTGGTATATTGCCCCTGACATTGATTGGAAAAAAATTCCTACTCATCGAGCTGGCCTACGATTTCTCTTTACATTCCTGAATGCATTCAAGTTTCCAGCGCCAGCAATTGAGCTCTCCAGCGGTAAAGTTCGCTTTCATCCCCTCTATTTCTGATTTGAATTGTGTTAATTTAGCAGGCGTATGACAGCCCTTCAATTTTTAGAGCCCCTACTATTTATTGCACTTACCCTGGTTGCAATCACGCTGGTGATCAAACGTGGTAAAATTATACTCAAAACAATACAACTAGGTCGAAGCGAGGAAATGAAAGGTCCGCAAATTGATCGTTGGAAAAATGTACTGCTGCTGGCACTTGGGCAGCAGAAAATGTTTCGAAAACCAGGAGTAGCCCTTTTACATTTAATCGTTTACGCCGGATTCATCATTATTAATATTGAAATAGTTGAAATTATTTTAGATGGAATACTGGGGCAGCACCGGTTATTTGCTCCCCTACTGGGTTCACTCTACCCTCTTTTAATCAACTCATTTGAGTTATTGGCACTTCTGGTCTTACTGGCCTGTATCGTTTTTATAATCCGGAGAAATTTAAAATCAATCAGCCGACTGCAAAGCACTGATTTGGAAGGCTGGCCCCGCAACGACGCGATGATTATTTTGACTGCTGAAATCATATTGATGTCACTCTTTTTATTCATGAATGCCAGTGATACACTTTTGCAGCAACGCGGTCATCCTCATTATAGCCAACATGCTACTGGAAACTTCTGGATTTCCTCACTATTACACCCCTTACTTAACAATTGCAGCAATTATACTCTTGTAGTACTGGAAAGAACCAGCTGGTGGCTCCATATTCTTGGTATCTATGCTTTTTTAAATTATCTCCCCTACTCTAAACATCTACATATAATCCTGGCATTCCCCAACGCCTATTATGCGCGGCTGGAACCAGCTGGAAAAATGGAAAACATGCCTTCGATTCAACAAGAAGTCATCTACGCCATGCAACCAGAATTAGCTCCTGCCGAGAGCAATACAAATCCTCCTCGGTTTGGCGCGCGTGATGTGACGGATTTGAGTTGGAAAAACTTACTAGACGCATACAGCTGCACCGAGTGTGGCCGATGCAGTAGTGCTTGTCCAGCCAACCAAACTGGAAAACTGCTTTCGCCTAGAAAGATCATGATGGATACGCGAGATCGACTGGAAGAAGTAGGAAAATCGCTTGCAAAGCAGGGAACCTGGCAAGATGATGGTCGCTCACTATTGCATCATTATATAAGTATTGAAGAAATTAATGCATGTACTACTTGTAACGCTTGCGTACAAGAATGTCCGGTCAGCATCAACCCGCTGGATATAATTCTCCAATTACGGAGAAATTTAGTTATGGAAGAAAGTAACACCCCAGCTGAATGGGCCACCCTTTTTGGAAATGTAGAAAACAACTTTGCGCCTTGGAAATTTAATCCTGAGGACAGAGAAAAATGGATTCAATCCTCGTAAGTCTATTTTTTATCACCTTCCGTAGACCAGCGCTCTAATTGCTGACCAACCCGTTTTGTTTCCGCATCTGGCTGACTGATACGATGTGCCGCATCCTTTTTTCGGATTAATTTATACAACTGCCAACCAGCTGTTATCAAAAAAATGAATCCGATAATTAAACTGACCAGTGATTGATTATCGTTGATTTTATTGGCTACTAATTGCCCTCCGAAAATAAAAATACTATTGCCCATTAAGGTACCCATCCCAATTCCCATGATATAGGCATTGTATTGCGCATTTTTTGCCTCCAGTAAACCACGAGAAAACAATACAGTACTCCAACCAAACCAAAATGGAATTTGAACAGGATTGATGGCACTCATCAAAAACCCTAAAAGTAATTTAGGAAGTGCACTATCCAGGATCAAATTCCGATCTTGGCTGTTTTCTGAAAAAGCCATGTAGAAATTAGAGGTTGCTAGCACGATCAATAAAAGAAAAGTAAGAAAATCAAAGATGCTTAACAGACGGGTCTGTTTTCGCAACCAATCCATGGCAACCAGGGATAATCGAACATAGATCATTTCAGCCATTAAAGAACCCAACGAAAACAAAAGCGCAGCCTGTATACCACTGGCAATTGAAATTTGCATGGCCGCTACATTTAAAGTACCCAGCGGCAAAGAACCAATAAAACTGACCAGGAGCCCAATTAAGAGTACCTGAATTAATTTAATCATACTAGCAAAATACTCTATAAACCGGAAACATCAAGCTGTTCAAGCTTTTTAAAATGTTTGCGTGCTGCTTTCAAAAAGTTCCATCCACGTTGGAAAGACCAATAATGGATTCCCTGCCGATGATTGTACGCGCTAATTTTATACAGCGCACACCAATGTTGCAAAAGAGTTCGGTACGCCTGCAGGAGTGATAAACCGCAATCGTAGATGTGATTTGGCTCTGCACCACATCCATTGAATTCAATAATGGAAAAAGAATGTCCGGCTTTCAAGTCCTTTACTGAACTAGCCTTCAAATCATAACGACCATAGTAAAATTTAGTATGTAAGCTAAGCTTGTCAAATTGCGCCTGTAATTGTTCATCAATTTCATGTGCCAAGTTGATGAATTGCGCACCACGATTATGATTACCGGCGTACGAAAGAAAGTAGGGCTTTCCATTTTCTAAAATCGTATGCCAATTAGCCTCATGTTTAGCCTTTAATTCCTTTGTACGGTTAGCTCCTTTGGGATGCAACTTGACTAGTTGCGCTAGCGTGGCTACCCCGTTTCCCATGACCTGTAGCAAATCCTTTTGAATAAACCCACTAATCACCCCTTTTTTTTCGGATGGATGTCGATAATAGAACAGACTATACTCATTTGGATACTGGATCCAATCCTGCACAATGTAATGAACTGGTACAGCCTGGTGATAACGCGACCATTGTTCCCAGGACTCGATACGACGAAATAATATCCCTTTCATTCCCACATCCGGCTTAACCGTAAAAGGAAGCGTAAAGCCAGCCTCTCGAATCTGTTGCAAAGCTTCCGAATCTGACAGAGAAGAATCGATATAGATTGTTTTAGGATATAAATGACTGGGCAGTTGTTCATACATTTCGCGCTTCCCCTCCCCTTCAAATCCCCCAAATGTGATGGTGGGGTTGGAGGAACTGAAAAACCAAAACGATCGACTGCACAAACAATACCATAGCCACCAGGGAAAAAGAGGCAGGTATAGAATAAAAAAATTCCACTCCTCCCAGCGTAATAAACGGTTGAAGAACTTTGGCATAAGTTGGTGATCAAAAATACTGCAATCAGGCCACGTTCATTCCTGACAACTGTTCAAATTCTGTACTTTTGTTGAACAACTTTACTTTCATGAATATTCCTACACTGGCTTCCTGTGTTGCAGCTGGTAAATCCCCCTCCATTTTGTTTTGGGTGGGTTGCGCAGGCAGTTTTGATCAACGCGCGCAAAGTATTAGCAAAGCTTTTGCGCACATTTTACAAAAAGTAGGTATTGAATTTGCCATTTTAGGAAAAGAGGAATGTTGTACTGGCGACCCCGCAAGAAGAGCGGGTAACGAATTTTTATTTCAAATGATGGCGTATCAAAATATTCAAACCTTAAATGGCTATGGAGTCAAAAAAATCGTAACTACTTGTCCGCATTGCTTCAACACATTAAAAAATGAGTATCCCGAATTAGGGGGCCACTACGAAGTTATTCACCATACCGTTTTATTACAACAATTGATTGACGAAGGAAAAATTCGTCTTAAGGAAGAAGGACCTTTCAAAGGAAAGCGTATCGTTTATCATGATAGTTGCTATTTGGGAAGGGCAAATGGAATTTACGAAGCTCCTCGAAAAGTGCTAGCGCTCTTAGACAGCGAATTGGTAGAAATGAAAAGATGTCGCTCTAATGGGCTTTGTTGTGGAGCAGGCGGGTCACAAATGTTCAAAGAAGAAGAAAAAGGAACGCAACGCATAAATAAAGCAAGAACCGATGAGGCCTTGGCAACTTCAGCCTCCATTGTAGCAGCAGCCTGCCCATTTTGTAATACTATGCTTACAGATGGAATCAAAGGAGCTGAGAAAGAGGACACCGTCAAGGTGCTTGATATTGCAGAAATTATTGAAAAAGGAATGATTACTGAGTAATCCCAATCATGAAATTAGACTACCAAACACTCCTCCCACAAAATTATTCAGCATCATCTCGCGTTTGGATTTACCAAGCTTCTAGAATTTTTTCCATACAAGAAGCACTGGAGCTTGAATCCCAACTTGAACAATTTACCCAGCGTTGGGAGTCCCACGGTGCCCCTGTACAGGCTACATCCCTATTGCTTTTTGGAAGATTCATTATTTTAATTGCGGACGAAAGCAACGTTCTAGTGAGTGGTTGTAGTACAGATGCTTCCGTACGAGAAATAAAGAAAATTGAGCAAGAATATGGCGTTGGACTTTTTGATAGAACACAATTAGCCTTTTATGTAAACCAAAAAATAGAACTTTTACCGTTAGCGCAATTGAAGTATGCTTGGGAAAAGAGTTTTATCACAAATGAAACCCTCTACTTCAATAATATGGTTGGCACCTTGAAGGAACTCGCCACTCAATGGATAATTCCTGTAGAAAAAAGTTGGCTACAACCAAAATTAGTACAGCCCTAAGTTTGCTATCTTTTCGTCTTCTTTTTTGCGCTACTCTTATTACCCGTAAATACGTAGGCTAGGGAGAAGCGGTAGTTACGCGTATAAGTAATGCTGTAGCTTTCTACCGAAAAATTGGGACCATAGGTAAAATTTCTGCGCTCCTGATTCATGAGCGGATCAATCATATTAAAAGTGGTAATTAGTTTTTTAGCCAAGAACTTAGCTTGAACCCCTACCGTTAAACTACTATTCCAACGCGCAAACCCCTGCGGAGTTGCAAATCGATTCAAATTAAAATTAGAGGTAAGATTCCAATTCTCATGTGGCGTCCATTGATGACCCAGCGTGGTTGTGAAGGATGGGCCATTCCTAAACTTCCTGACTAAACGATCGTAAGCGCTATACTTGATATAAGTAAAACTAGCGCTGGTATTCAATTTTAGCTTTTTGGCAATTGTAAATCCGTTCCATGTGCTTGCCTCCAACTCCTCTCGGCTACTGATATTCTCCCAGGTAATTTCTGTTTTACCGCCCTCCACTAAAGTTCGAACCTGACTAAAAATATCATTCACTTGGTGGTAGCCCACACCCAGATTTAAAAAATACTTGGGTCGATTTCTACTAAGCACCAAATTATAGTGATCGGTAGTTGAAGCCAGTAAATCAGGATTGCCAAAACGCAAATTGTAGGGATCTGCAAAATCAAGCACTGGATTTAATTGCTGCATACCCGGACGATTGATACTCCTTCTGTAAGAAAGTGTGGCACTAAATCGATCTTTCCAGGATTTATTCAAATTGAAAAAAGGAAGCCAGGTAGGATATTGGTTCGATACCTGTTTGTCTTCATTTCGAATATCAAAACCAATTTGAGTTTTTTCCAGCGAAGTACCCGCCGTTATACTAAAGCTTTCGCCAATAACTTTTTTGAAAGATACTCTCCCCTGATACACACCCTGTGTAAATACAAAATCATTACTCAGCAACGGAAGTGGAAGAAAAATTTGCGCTGGCATTTTTTGATAGGAGGCCGCCGTAATCGCATGTGTACTCGTAAAACTATAAAAAGCCCCCCCTGAAAAAGTTAATTTTGCAGGTTGCCACGTTTTATCATACATCACACGCAGTGTCCCTCCTCGATTCTTATTATCAATGGCTTGTCGTTGCATGGAATCCTCCCGAGTAATTCCACCATCAGGGCGCAAATAGAATTGAAAAAAATCTCGATCACTGGCTTGTTGACCACCATTCCAATTTGTCAAAATTCGTAGTGATTGCCCCGCTTTGGGTTTATAGGTATAATTCAGCTGCAAGGAGGGCGACCAATTATTATTTCCACTATAAATGGAACGATCTGTGATACGCCAAGGAACATCAAACTGATTGATAGCGGTGAATCGTGTGCCGGAAAATTGAGTAGCCGCATTTTGATTCAGCTGAAGCACTCCGTTGAACATGGACTTCGCGTTGAGCTGATAGTCTAAGTTGACTCGAAGGGATGGACGTTTATTTTGACTATGATTGCGATTAGAGGTGGATAGATAATTAATGGAATCTGCATAACGATTTTGACGGGTAGAATACCCTTGCCCTTGAAATCGATTATAATTGAATCCGGTATTTACAGCCAGCGTTAAACCCTTTTTCCGATAATTGTAACTTCCCGTAACGGAAAATTCACCTCGAGTGCCCGCAGTAATTCCAATTCTTCCACTTCTCCCAATTCTTCCTTTTCGCATTACTATATTGATCACTCCTCCTTGCTCATTTGCATATTGAGGTGGCGGGTTAGTCATCACCTCAATTTTTTCAATTGAACTGCCAGGCAGTGACTCCAGCAAATCCTGAAGTTGTTGCAAATTCAATTCAACTGGCTTATCATCAATTAAGATCCGAGGCTCTTTTCCCCTTACAGTAATTTTTCCGTCAGCGTCCTTTGCCACCAAAGGCAATTGAGTCAACAATTCACCAGCCGTAGCCCCTGCTGCATTGGCGGATTCTGTTACATTGAAGGTTAAATTACCCTCTTTGGACTCAATAATGGGTTTTTCAGCATAAATCACTACTTGTTCTAGTTGACCTATATCATTGTTTTTCATTACAATATCAGGTATATTGAAATCTAATCTTTCAGCCCTGATATGAATACTATCAATACGTATTGGTCGCTTGCCTACATAACTGAGTTTCAAAAAATAATACCCCATTTTTAATAGCGAAAACTTGAAATCCCCTTTATTATCGGTTTGTACCGTTAAGAATTGAAGCGTGTCTGCCATTGAGGTCAATTGAACAGTGACGCCTTGGAGCGGTTCTGATTTTTCAGTAATCAGATTGCCAGATAAAACGCCTCCTTTGCCGGGCTGGGCAATAGAAACCTCCGAAAAGGCCAACATACAGATGAGTAGTAAAAAACGTTTCAAACCAATGTCTTAGACGTCAAATATACCTCTATCATTCACCTAATCTGTTAAAGAACCGTGACAACCTGTCAGATTCAAGCAGCTCTTGGTATATTTGCGGTTCCCCAAATTTAGTGTATGGAGGAGTTGATTTTAGATAAAACACAAGATGAGGCTAGACAAGGTGAGGCGTATGCCCCTGACCAACTATTGGATAAGAAATTCAAACATCATTTTTATATAGAGAGCTACGGCTGTCAGATGAACTTTGCAGACAGCGAGGTAGTGGCTTCTATCCTTCAAGGAGCAGGATTTGGACCCACCAGAAATCAAGAGGAAGCTGATCTCATTTTCATTAATACTTGCTCTATACGGGAAAAGGCTGAACAGACTGTTCGCAAACGTCTGACCACTTTTAAAAGCTTAAAACGTAAAAAAAAGACCCTTTTGATTGGGGTGCTAGGATGCATGGCGGAGCGTTTGAAGTCAAAATTTCTTGAGGAAGAAAAGTTGGTGGATCTTGTAGTAGGCCCGGATGCCTATCGCTCCCTTCCTACATTGATTGAAGAAGCGGCAGGTGGACAAAAAGCAGTAAACGTATTGTTGAGCCGTGAGGAAACGTATGCAGACATAGCCCCCGTCCGATTAGACAGCAACGGCATAAGTGCTTTTGTAAGTATTATGCGTGGGTGTAACAATATGTGTTCTTTTTGCGTGGTTCCATTCACGCGCGGCCGTGAAAGAAGCAGAGACATGCAAAGCATTCTTCAAGAATGCACCGATTTATATGAAAATGGGTACAGAGAAATAACATTGCTTGGACAAAATGTAGATTCCTATTATTATGCTACTTCGCATGAAACATCTTCTCCAGTCACTTTTGCTAACTTATTAGAGCGGGTGGCACAAATCGCTCCAGATTTATTGATCCGTTTCTCTACCTCCCATCCCAAAGACATTACCGACGAAGTGCTTTACACCATGGCCAAGTATGAAAATATTTGTAAATACATTCATCTTCCAGTGCAAAGTGGTTCCAGCCGGATTTTGCAATTAATGAATCGGACGTATACGCGTGAATGGTATATAGCCAAAGTTGATCGAATACGAGCTCTATTACCTGATTGCGGCATCAGCGCAGATATCATTGCTGGATTTTGTACAGAAGAGGAAAAAGACCATCAAGACACACTCTCCATAATGGAATATTGCAAATACGATTTTTCCTATATGTTCTTTTACAGCGAGCGGCCGGGCACCCTGGCTGCACGACGTTATACGGATGATGTGCCAGAAGAAATCAAAAAAAGAAGACTGGAAGAAATAGTATCGTTGCAAGGCAGGTTATCCTTGGAGAGTAACCAACGCGATATTGGAAAGTCTTTTAAGGTGCTGATCGAGGGAGATAGTAAAAAAGATAAAGAAGCATGGAAGGCTAGAAATTCACAAAATAAGGTTGTGGTTTTTCCAAAAGAAAATCATCCCTATAAAAAAGGAGATTTTGTAACAGTAACCATAACCGATTGTACGCAGGGAACCCTTAAAGGTAATATCGTTACAAACTAACTTATTCATACTTGATGATGGATATACAAAGTATAAAAAATAGATTTGGCATCATAGGTAACGCACCTGCCTTAAATTATGCTATGGAAGTAGCCGCGCAGGTTGCCGCTACTGATTTAACGGTTTTGATCAATGGGGAAAGCGGTGTAGGTAAGGAAGTTTTCTCTCAAATCATTCATTCCCTCTCTGCCCGTAAACACAATGCATTTATAGCGGTTAACTGCGGGGCTATTCCAGAAGGAACAATTGATTCTGAACTTTTTGGTCACGAAAAAGGCTCTTTCACTGGTGCCACTGAGGCTCGGAAAGGCTATTTTGAAACTGTAAATGGAGGCACCATTTTTTTAGACGAAATTGGAGAATTGCCCCTTGGTACACAGGCTAGGCTATTGCGCGTACTCGAAACGGGTGAGTATATACGGGTGGGCTCCTCCAAAGTTCAAAAAACTGATGTTCGTGTAGTGGCTGCTACTAATAGAGAATTACTGCAACAGGTACAAAATGGAAAATTTCGGGAAGATCTTTACTATCGCCTGAGCACTGTCCCAATCCGCGTACCCTCCTTGCATGACCGACCTGAGGACATCCATTTGTTATTCAGAAAATTTGCCGCAGACTTTGCCACTAAATATAAAACAGCATCGGTACAACTGGATGAAGAGGCAAAGCAAGT